>Ga0209726_10000029_pt1 | contig 279052 bp, 272 predicted proteins | sample Subgrocontami54m_FD_187453 | JGI IMG/M metagenome (GOLD analysis project Ga0209726, IMG submission 187453) | Subsurface groundwater microbial communities from S. Glens Falls, New York, USA - GMW46 contaminated, 5.4 m (SPAdes) (version 3) | ecosystem: Environmental > Aquatic > Deep subsurface...
GGTTGATTTCATTCTCATCTGTCTTGCTTTTTTTTATCCATCAATGATCTCCTTTTTGTAGAGATCATTGTATAGTGTAAACGATGTCGTGGAACAAAAAGTGTAAACGATCTTATGGAACGCGGCACTTATAGCTTACAGCTAAACTTAATCAATCACGCAATCCGTCGGATAGGTCTTGGCCATCAACTCAGCAGTAGCTGGATTTTCTTTGAACATCACGATCAATTTGTCCATACCGATGCGGCGGTTGAAAGTCCCCAAGTCTTCGCCAGTTTTGGCATTCGCCTTGAAATATTTAAATAATGTATCTAAAACCACCGTAACTTTTTCCGGCGGGATCATGCGCAGATACATTTGATTGTCGCTGGAGATGACCGGGTGGCCTTGATGGCGGGCGTCCTGGGAACCCATCAAGCGCAATTGATAACGGTCCATGCCGCTTCCGACCAAACCCACCGCTTTCGTTGACGGGCGAAAGCACTGGCGCTCGCAACCTGTAATACCGATGGATTCCGCCAAATCACCCCAGCCCAAAGCTTCAAGCTCGTCGATGAGTTTTGGTTCGTAGCGTTCGGAATCGGTATATGTTAGACGGCAGGTATCGCGTCCAACGCAGGCGCCGGAAAGCATCCGCAGTTTTGAATACGGCTTGCCGTTTCTTTGGCCCCAGCCGTATTTCTTCAGGTCGGATTCAAAATCCTTTTTCATGGCTTCCGGAATGTTGGTGAATAAAATATCCTGGTTTGGCGTGATCAGTAATTCTATTGGATATTTATTCATGACTTCACGAACCATGGTCTTTAATTTACCGTTGGGGCTATGATCCGTAATGCGTCCGGTTTCAATGTAAGCGCCATAAGCCCACAAACCATTGGAAGGCTGCTTCGTCCATCCGAAATGAAGGTCGCGCGCTCCGACGTCATAATTGACAATAGGAGCATCCGGCATCCAGCCCAGGCGTTCCCTGATGCGGTCGCGGAACCATGTGATGCCTTGCTTCTTGACGAGGTATTTGAGACGCGCCCAATGGCGATTTTGGCGGTCGCCCCATTCTTTGTGGACGTTGACGATCGCATCCATCACTTTTAAAAGGCGTGCTTCATCCACGACGCAGACCGGTAGGCCCAAAGAGGCCATTGCTGGTTTGCCGTTACGTTCGCCTTGGCCGCCGCCGATGTAAATTTGGAATCCTTTGATCTTATCGTTTTCGATAACGGGGACGACACCCATGTCATTGGTCAAAACCTCGACGCAGTTATCGGCGACCAGCTTTCCGGTTTTTTCATCACGGTGAACGGCAGAGAAACCGATCTTAAATTTGCGGTTCAAAAGCTGCGGTCCGTATTCAAAAGATTCTTTGGGTTTGTTGATCTGTTTCGGGTCGATCGCCCAAACTTCGATGAAAGGTTCGATCGGCAGTTGAAAATAATTTCCGACTTTATGCGCCCAGGCATTGCCGTTAAAAACGTCGGAGAATCGCGAGAGAGGGCAGGCCATAACGTTACGGGTGTTATCCCCACAGCCGTTTAAGCTGTTGTACCCTTTTTCGGCGATGGATTTAACGATGTCGATAACGCCTTTTTTACTGACCCAATGGAGTTGAATATTTTGCCGGGTCGTCAGGCGAATGGAAGGGTTGCCGTCGGGGTCCTTGGTATATTTTTCGGAAAGCTCATCAATCAAATTCCATTGTTCGCGCGTCAAAGGCCCGCCGCCGGGAACGGAAACGCGGATCAGGTACATCCAGTCCTTTTCCTCACCGGTCTTGGCACGGTTGAATTCCAAATAAACGCCGTGGGATTTGGCAAGCGCTTCGGTTTCCCAAGAGATATCCCCGCGGGATTCATCGTGGAATTCTTCTTTGATCTTTCCACGGATCATGTTGGAGGCGATCTTGTTGAGCTCCTCTTTGCACAGATCGGCTTGAGGGGTCTTGAAATTGGGTGTAAATGGTCGTCGAACAGCCATCGGATGTCCTAACATGAAAGTCATTCCCGCGCCTGTCCCGGCTGCGGCCCCCGGCCTGCCACCTGGCGCAGCCGGGGCAGGCAGGTGGCAGGCCGGGGAAAGCGGGAATCCACAACGAGATTAAACATGGGATGCCCGTTTTCACGGGCATGACAAAGTTAATAAGTATAAATATATTAACGGCGTCGAGGGGAATGTCAACCGATTTTTCGAGGGAAAAACGTACTCTTGCGGAATCTTGAGCGCCGGATTAAACTAAAGACATGGTTCAATCTAACCATTATCCAGGCCGTTGGTGGCAGAAGATCGATGACGAGCGCATTCTATGTACGCTTTGCCCGCGCGCCTGCGCCCTCAAAGACGGGCAAAGAGGGTTTTGTTTCGTCCGCCAGAATATCGCTGGAGAGATGATACTGACGACCTACGGCCGTTCCAGCGGATTTTGCATTGATCCTGTTGAGAAGAAACCGCTTAATCATTTTTTTCCCGGAACAAGTATTCTTTCTTTCGGCACCGCCGGATGCAATTTGGGGTGCAAATTCTGCCAGAATTGGGACATCAGCAAATCCCGCGAGTTCGACCGTTTGACCGATCAAGCCAGCCCAGAGAAGATCGCCAGAACCGCTCAGCGTTTGGGAGTCAAAAGCGTGGCCTTTACCTATAACGACCCGGTCATTTTTGCCGAATATGCGATTGACGTCGCCCAGGCTTGCCGTGAAGTGGGGGTCTATGCCGTTGCGGTCACCGCCGGATATATGACTGACGAATCCCGCCCGGAATTTTATAAACACATGGATGCTGCCAATGTTGACCTTAAAGGGTTCACCGAGGATTTTTATGAGAAGGTAACGTCAAGCCATCTTCAGCCGGTTTTGGATACGTTGGTTTATCTGAAAAGGGAAACAAACGTTTGGTTTGAAATCACAAATTTGGTCATTCCTTCTATCAATGATTCGGAAAAAGAGTTCCATGAGATGTCCGAATGGATCATGAACAATCTGGGGCCGGATGTTCCTCTGCATTTTACCGCATTTCATCCGGATTACCGTATGCTCGATAAGCCAAGCACGCCTTTTGCGACCTTACGCAAGGCGAGGGATATTGCGATCTCCAAAGGACTGCATTATGTTTATACCGGCAATGTGCACGACTCAACGGGTTCAAGCACCTATTGCCCGCAATGCCGAAAGCGTTTGATCGAGCGCGATTGGTTTGAATTGGGGGAGTATGCTCTTAAAAATAAAAATGAATGCCGTTTTTGCGGATCAAAAATCACGGGGCATTTTGATGAACAACCTGGGCATTGGGGCGCCAAGCGCGTGCCCGTACGCCTGGCGGATTAAGAAATTGTTCTGTAAGAAATTGTTCCTTGCCCTTGATCCGTCGGATCAGTATAATAAAGCAGGTTAAATCAGCAGACTAATCCCCAACCGGGAGGACGAATGATTCCTATCACGTCGATCATGACAACCAATGTTGTTACTGTTCAGGAAACCACCCACATTTACGAAGCCATGATGTTGTTAAGCGAGCATAAGATCAGCGGTATGCCTGTTGTCGATGGACAGAACCATGTTATCGGGGTTCTTAGCGAAAAAGATGTTTTAGGAATTTTGCTGAATAAGAATATTTTGGATAAGATGAACGTGGGGCATTTTATGTCCCGGAACATTACCTGCTTTACCGAGGAGGCCAGCGCAGTTGAGATCTGTGAATTTTTTATGAAAACTCATTTCCGCCGCGTGCCGATCGTACGCGATGCGCAACTGGTTGGGGTTGTCAGTCGCCGGGATATTATGAACCTCATTCTTGAAGCGCGCACGTTGCTGTCGCAGGACAGATACCATTGAGCTTTTAAAAACAGCATGACATTGGCATCTTCAAATTCAGATCCTTCCCGGGAGGGTGAAAAGTCTCTCATTAACAAGAATGAGATCATCAGCGCTTTAAAAAAATTGGTGGATACTTACCCGATGGATATGATCCCTCAGGATGTTGTCAAAGAAACGCTGGTAAAAATTGTCGGTCCTCAAAATTTAGGTCCATGGGAAGGTCATTCCGCTTTTAAAAAATTTGAACAAACAATCGCCAAGATCAAAGCCATTTATCCGTCGTAAGATCAGGTACTGTCAAAATTTATATGAAAAAAGATATAAAGAAAGATATAAAGAAAGGTTTGGATCATATGTCCCGCGAGTTCCGCAGCCGTCCCGTTTCCATAAGGGTGACGGGTCCTGTCGCGAGGAATGGTTCGTGGTCCCCTCCGCCCGGCGTGGATCCTCCCACGCACCATTCCCCGCGCCACCCGTCACGATATTAGAAAAACGGGACGAGCGAGGACTGTCTGAGCGGTGACATATGATCCAAACCTTTCTTGGGAATTTGAAAACAAAGTTTTGACAATACCTAAGATCAATCAAGGAGTTATTATGAAAAAACGCATTTTGCTTTGCAGTGTTGTCGCTGGTTTGGTGTTAACGGTTCCTGTTGATGCGGCGGTAGGCGTGGCTACGATCCAGGGGACGAAGGAAGGTTCTCCCATTTTCGGCCAGGCCACAGTGACTGAAAAAGATGAGGGCATTGAGTTGGACGTGCGCGTGGCCAATGTTCCCGATCCGGGCAAACATGGATTTCATATACACGAAATTGGCAGCTGCGCCGACGAAGGCAAAGCCGCGGGTGGGCATTTTAATCCGGTAAAAGTAGATCACGGATATCTTCCCAAGGACGGCCACGAGCACGCTCACGCCGGGGATATGGGAAATATTGATATTGCCGAGGACGGTACCGGGGCGTTGAAGATCTTCTTGCCCGGCGTTTATTTGAAAGATAAAGAGCCGAGCGTCCTTGGGCTTTCGGTCATTCTTCACGAGAAGGTTGATGATTTCGGCCAGCCGACGGGCAACGCCGGCGGGCGTATCGGTTGCGGGATCATTGAACCGATGCAGGAAATTCCTTCATCTGAAAGGGCGGCCAGCGATCCTGTGGCAGATCCAGTCAAGGTGGAAAAGATCGCTCAACCCGTGGAAAGTAAATAAGGTTGATGGACAGTCATCACGGAATCAAAAGGATTTAAAAAAGACACAGCTGCTATAGCTGTGTCTTTTTTGTGTTCAAAGGTAGTATTATGTTAAAAATTGAAAATGCTGTTTTGATTGTTATCGACGTGCAGGGCAAGCTTGCCGGAATAATGAATGACCCTGATTATTTGCGCCGGATCCTGGGAATGATGAAGGCCGCAAAATTTTTAGGAATACCAGTCATTTTAACTGAACAGGCGCCGGAAAAAATTGGGACGACGGTGGATACTGTCCGCAATTTTGTACCCAACGTCCAGCCGATCGCCAAGCAAACTTTCAGTTGCTGCGGCGAACCCCTGTTTATGGACGCGGTTAAAAGCTCCGGACGTAAACAAATCCTGGTCTGCGGCATTGAGGCGCATGTATGTGTTTATCAAACTGTCCGCGACCTTGTCAAAGCCGGATATGATGTTTATCTTGTTGTCGATGCTGTTTCGTCACGCGTGGCCGTTGACCGGGAGATCGGTATTCACAGGTCCCAACGGGAGGGTGCTGTCTTAACAACGCTTGAGATGACCGTGACCGAATTGATGCAATCAACGAGACATCCAAGTTTTCGTGAGATTATGAAAATTTTGAAAGAGAATAAGTAAAACTCAAGTGTCATTGCGCCTGCCCCGGTTGCGGCCAGGTGGCAGGCCGGGGAGCCCCGCAGGGCGAAGCAATCGCAAACTTGGGGATTGCTTCACCCCGCGAGGCGGGGTTCGCAATGACATAGAATGATGGAGGGTTGTGATGAGCGAAATGATCGATGATTTGAACAAGCAGGCATTGGATAATCTTATGTTTGAAAATCGTATTTTCCCAGTGCCGGAGAATTTCAAGAAAAACGCGAACGTCAAAGACGACACACTTTTCAAACAGGCTGATCTTGATCGTCTTAAGTATTGGGAAGGCTGGGCCAAGAAACTCGATTGGTCCAAACCCTGGGATAAAACCCTTGAATGGAATTCACCGTTCTCCAAATGGTTTATCGGCGGAAAATTAAACGCCAGTTATAACTGTTTGGACCGTCATGTCAAAAACGGGCTTGGTAAGAAGACCGCAATCTTTTGGGAAGGGGAAAATGGCGATGCGCGCACGATCACCTATCAAGAGGCCCATGACGAGGTCAACAAGCTTGCTAATGTCATAAAAAAATTAGGAATTCAAAAAGGTGACCGCGTGGCCATTTATATGTCCATGATCCCTGAAGCCGCTTACGCAATGCTCGCTTGCAGCCGTATCGGCGCTCCGCACTCGGTGGTCTTCGGCGGGTTTAGCGCAGAGTCGTTAAGCGAGCGCATTAACGATGCCCAGTGTAAACTTCTCATCACTGCTGACGGTGGTTATCGCCGTGGTTCCATTGTTGATTTAAAAGCAATGGTGGATAAAGCGCTGGAAACCTGCCCGACTATTGAAAACGTTATCGTGGCCAAGCGTACAAAAAATTCGGTTCAGATGAAAAGCGGGCGCGATCTGTGGTATCACGATCTGATCAAAAGCGCTGAAGCCTATTGCAAACCCGAGGCAATGGATTCCGAAGACCTGCTTTATATTTTGTATACGTCGGGGTCGACGGGAAAACCTAAAGGTATTATGCACACGACCGGTGGATATTTGACCGGAGTTTATGCAACAACGCAGATCGTATTTGATCTAAAGCCGAACGATATCTTTTGGTGCACGGCAGATATTGGATGGGTGACTGGCCACAGTTATTTTGTGTACGGGCCTATGGCGAACGCGGCAACGCAGATCATGTACGAAGGCGCGCCGGATTTTCCCGAACGCAACCGTTTTTGGAAGATCATCGAGAAATATAAGGTCACGATTTTTTATACAGCCCCGACGGCGATCAGGGCATTTATGAAATGGGGGACCCAATGGCCCCAGGGTTGTAAACTTTCAAGCCTGCGGCTTTTAGGAAGCGTTGGCGAGCCCATCAATCCCGAGGCGTGGATCTGGTATCACGAAAATATCGGCCAAAACCGTTGCCCCATCGTCGATACCTGGTGGCAGACGGAAACCGGCGCGATTATGATCTGTCCGCTTCCCGGCATCACGCCTTTAAAACCCGGTTCAGCGACCAAGGCCTTGCCCGGCATCGAGGCGGATGTCCTCAATGAACAGGGTCAAAGTATCGGGCAGGGCGGCGGGATCCTGGCCATCAGATCCCCGTGGCCGTCGATGCTGCGCGGGATTTGGGGCGACCAGGAACGTTATAAAAATACCTATTGGGGCAAATGGGACGGGAAATATTATTTTCCCGGCGACGGCGTTGTGCGCGATAAGGACGGTTACCTGTGGCTTATGGGCCGTATCGATGACATTATGCTCGTTGCCGGGCATAACATCGGCACTGCGGAAGTGGAAAGTTCGCTGGTCGATCACAAATCGGTTGCGGAATCGGCGGTCATCGGCGTTAAAGATGAGATCAAAGGCCAGGCCATCGTCGCTTTTGTTATTTTAAAGGAAGGCAACCAGCCGACGCCGGAGATGGAGAACACGCTCAAAGAGCACGTCGCTAAAAAGATCGGTTCTATTGCGCGCCCCAAACAGATCATTTTCACGGCGGATGTCCCCAAAACCCGCAGCGGGAAAATCATGCGCCGTTTGCTTCGCGACATCGCCGAAGGCCGCGCGCTCGGGGATGTCACGACGCTGGCAGATGCAGGTGTTGTGGCGAAGTTGAAAGAGAAATACGACGAAGTGTAAAGTTCCCACCTAAAACACGCCTACGAGGCGTGTTTTAGGTGGGGTCACATCGTGTCTTTGGATTTATTGATTGAAACTAAGGAGAATAAAAAATGAACCAAAATAATGCCATATTATTGAAAAAAGCAAGAAGCATGTGTCTTTTGTACAGCATCGTGTGTTTACTGACGGGATTATATAGTTTTGTGGTTTTTCAAGAACAAGGCTTAGGCATGGTTGTTTTGACGATCGCAGCCTTGGGTTTCTGGCGGATTTCCCATAAGATCAAACTTATTTTGCGAGTCGAAGATCCAAAGTTTTTTACGGACTATTATGAGAATAAGGATCGCTCAGTTCGATCATAAAAAGATCCATAAGGTTTGGGATGTGTAATGTCTAAAGGAAAGACTCAAAATCGTCAAAAGGATATTTCCCGTGTCGTGCGTGAGCAGAAAAGGAAATCCCCGTACACAACGAAAGAATGGGTTAAAATTGGAAAGCTTGTGTCTGCTAAAGGAAAGATTTACAAAAGCAGCCAAACGGCTAAAAAATATTTTGAAGGTGTGTAGATGAGAGGAGTCATTGCGAGGAACGAAGTGACGAAGCAATCGCAAATCTCGACGGATGGGATTGCTTCACCCCGCTGAGGCGGGGTTCGCAATGACGGTTTATTATAGATGGCGTTCTACGTTACCGGAAATCTGCTCAAACTTTGCGATAACCTTCCCAACAGCCCTGCCGAAACAAGTTCCCATATTTTCGTAAATAGAAACCTGATTAAGATCCACATGACGCTGTTTGATAGCGTCTTTGGTGGTCATATAGCGGATGGTTCCGTTGGAAATCCCGACGACGGTGACGCCGGTGATCCCTTTTTGAAGGAGGAGGAACCCTGCGGCGCCGACTTCTTTGCCGAAATTAACGTCATACGCTGAGGAATGCCCGCAGCGCACCAGATGGCCCGGGGTGACCGCGCGCACTTCCGGGATTTCATTAATGCCTTTGACGTAGGTTAAAGTCTCTTTCATTAATTTCTGGATTTCCGGGTCAGCCCGGAGGCGTTTGGAAAGCTGTTGATCGACATAACGTCCGGTGCCGGCCAAACGTTTATGGCCGAAGGCATCGACTCCGGCAGATTCATCAACGATCTCAGCGCCGCTGGCGTCTTTTAAGCCTTCGGCAACGACGATCAAATATGTGCCAGCTTTGACGTCGCTGTTTTTGATGCGGTCGAAATAGCGTTCCTTCATATGGCGGTAAAGGACGTCGAAATCCACTGGCACTTCCGGGATGATGATGGCGTCTGCTTCCGCCGCGACCCCTCCTCGAAATGCGGTATGCCCGGTGTAACGACCGAATACTTCGAGAACGATGATGCGATTGTGCGTATAAGCGGTCGTCTTTAAATCTTCAAGGAAGGTGGCGATACGATTAATGGTTGAGTCAGCTCCAACGGAATAAGTTTGTAGATCCAGGTCCATGGTTTTAGGCGCGTGCACGCATTTGATCCCTTGTTCAGTCAAATCCACCATGACGCTTCCCGAATCATCGCCACCGGAGATCACAAGCCCGTCGATCTTGAACTTGTCCAGACCCTGTTTGATGCGTTTGTATTTGTCGGCATCATCGATCTTTTTGATCTTCACGCGGGAATGCCCGGCCTCGGAGCCTGCTAAATTAGCGTCGATCTTATCCAAACGTTCAGGTGTGAGTTCAACGAGCTTGTCGAAATCGATCAAATTATAAAGCCCTGCATAACCGTTGGGGATGACAAAGCATGATACGCCGTTGGCGTTCGCCATCGCGGCCGCGCCTTTAATGACAGCGTTTAAACCGCCGCAATCTCCTCCACTTGTAAGAACACCGATTCTTTTCATTGAGAAAACTCCTTTATTCGGATGACACGAATGTTAACGAATTGCACGGATGGGCGGATCGTTCAAATACCGTTTAACCACACACCGATTGTTTCCAAAATTAACAAGAAGTCCAACGCAAAGTTTCGTAAGTTTTAGATACGATGTTAGTTGTTGCCGATAGATATCGGGCAAATATCCTTTAACAGCTTTAACTTCAACAATAAGTCTGTTCTCAATGATCAGATCGAGCCGTTTGAATCCTATTTTTGTATTTTCAAAAAATACAGGATAGGTTTTTTCAGTATCAAAGTTGATTGAGGCCCGTTTAAAAATTTCGATAAGCGCTTTGTGATATGTTTTTTCATCGAAGCCTGTGCCTAGTTTACTGTGCACTTCAAAGCAACACCCAATGATTTTTCGCGTTAGCGTATTTTCTCTGTCTAAAAGCATAAATCCCTCACCAGAAACGCCCAAGATTAAGTGGGGGATTTTGTTAGGCAGTAGAAGTTAAATGAATAGAAAACTTATAACACAGGGAGCTGATAAATTCAAACAAAAAATGAGTAATAGAGAGTATTCGTGATATCCGTTACTATTCGTGACATTCGTCAGAGCGTAAACATTATTTCCGGGCGGTCTTAAGCATGACCTCGGCATGCGAAACCGAGATATTGCTTTCGGCTTTACCGCTCATCATCTCTGCTAGTTCTTGAACACGACCGTCCTCATCAAGCTGGGTCACATGGGTTGTCGTGCGGCCTTTGACGACGGTCTTAAGGATTTTAAAATGAGTATCCGCGAACGAAGCGATCTGGGGGAGATGGGTAATCAAAATAACCTGGCGGTCTTTGGCGAGTTCTTTGAGTTTTTTACCGGTGATCGTCCCCAAACGCCCGCCGATCTGGGCGTCGATCTCATCAAAAATGAGAACAGGGACGGTATCAACATTAATAAGCGCTTTTTTAAGGGCAAGCATGACGCGCGCCGCTTCGCCGGAGGAAACGATCTGCGCCAAAGGTTTTAGGTCTTCGCCGGCGTTCGGGCTGATATAAAAGGTAACCGCGTCCTGACCGTCCTTGTGGAATTCAACCTTACCGAAACGCACTTCAAACTCAACGTGATGGATGCCGAGTTCTTTTAATTCTCGTTCGATAGTGGTTTTGAGATCTTGAGCCGCGGCCTGACGCTTTTTGGTCATTTTTTGGGCGATCTTTTGGAGCTCTTTGGCCTGTCCGTCGATCTTGGAACGCAATTCAGCGTCGTTGTGTTCAAAATTTTTAAGCAAATCAAATTTTTCTTTGGCCTGATCGTAAAATTCCTTGGCCTGTGCGAGCGTCGGCCCGTATTTACGCTTGATGTCCTGATAAGCATCGTAACGCGCGTTAATATTCCTGGCGGATTCAGCGTCGAAGGATAATCCGTCGGCGTAGGAACGTAAATTGTTCAAGAATTCCTGGGAGCCGTCTTGAATGGAGGCGAGCGCGTCCGTTAAATTTCCGGTGGTCTCATCGATTTGGTTTAAAGTTTTTAAGGGGCCGAAGGCTTTGCGCAGCATCGAGTCAACGCCGTTCTCATCGTTCTCAAAAATTTCCAGGATCTGTTCGGCGCAGGAATAGAGGCGTTCGGCGTTATTGATCTTGGTCTGTTCCTGTTCGATCTTTTGGTATTCGGATTCATCGAGAGGAAGGTGTTCGAGCTCTTTGATCTGATGTTCAAGGATGTCGAAATCCCGTTCGTTGGTCTGGGAAAGCTGGGCCAATTCTTCCAACTGCGAGCATAGGTCACGGTAGGTTGAAAAAAGCTCTTCGTAATCTTTTTTAAGATTGTCCCATTTGACCAGTTTGTCCAGCATCAGGATGTGCTGGCTTTCCTGCAGGAGCATTTGATGATCGTGGGCGCCGTGAAAGTCGATCAAATGATTACCGATCTCCTTAAGCTGCCCGATCGTTAAAGCGAGCCCATTAACCTTGATTTTGCTGCGGCCGTCGGGTTGGTAAACCCGTTCAATAATGAGTTGGGATTCTCCACCCTGGAGGTAATCGGCAAAAAGAGGGTGAGAACGCAATTCTTTCCGGGTCAATTCGAAAACAGCTTGGACAAGGCACGGCTGTTTGGGATCGCGCACAAGCGAGGATTCCAGGCGTTCGCCCAAAACATAGCGCAGCGCATCGATGATGATGGATTTTCCGGCCCCGGTCTCTCCGGTCAGGATGTTCAAATGATCAGAAAGATCGATCGTTAAGCGGTCGATCAAACCAAAATTCTGGATGGATAGTTGAGTTAGCATAGGTGTTTTAAAAACTGACGTTATATTAGCAAAAAGGGGGGCCTTTGCAAAGAATTTCCCTATGGCCTCGATAAAGTTGGTTGTTTGGTTGACCGTTGATATAAGACAGGATATACTTTTACTATAATTTATCTTATAAATGGATTGTAGTCGTCTTTGCGAGCGACCCCCTTCGGGGGGAGCGAAACAATCCCATCCGTCGATATTTGCGATTGTTTCATTCTGATGAATTCTAATATTTTATGTCTCAGCTAACCCCATGTTCAGATACCTCAGTTGTGTGCAGTGTGGATTGTCCTTTATGTCACGCTCGACAATTTCAGCCGCTTTACCGTTATTCGTATCAGGATAAATTTTCGCACATTTTTGAATGTCAGGCGTGTGGCCATATCCTGATGGATCCGATCCCGCTTGTGCAGTTAAACGAACGAAATATGGATGGTGTCGTAGATGCCGAAATGTGGGGGAACCAAATTCTTATACCGATTTACGAGCATTTCGTTATTAATCAGGAAATTAAATATGTTAAAAAATGGTTGCCTTCGAAGCGTCAACAGCTTCTTGATATTGGCTGCGGAATAGGCTGGACAACAGCCATGTGGCAGAAAAACGGGTTTGATGTCAGAGGAATTGAGCCTTCCGCAATTCGTGCGCAAGTCGCGCGTGATAAATTCGGTCTTAAGATTTTTAACGGGCATATTGAAGAGTTCGAAGAGTCAAAAGTTTTTGATGTGATCTTGATGCGTCATCTTCTAGAGCATATTGAACATCCTCGCAAAGTTTTAGCGGATGTCAAACGCATGCTTGATGATGAGGGGTTGTTAGTCATTACAATTCCGAATATAAACTCTATTGGCCGATATCTATTTAGATCTTCTTGGGCGTGGATTTTGCCTTGGCATTTACATTTTTATCATCCGAAAACGTTGCGTCTTTTGCTTGAATCGCAAGGTTTTAAAGTCTTGAAATTGTATCAAATGCCATCGCCGTTATGGTATTCAGCTAGTTTTCGCGCATGGTTTCGGGATCATGGTTGGACATTTTTAGCACAGAAATTTTGGGAGTATGTTTGGATCGTCCCGTCGTTATTTCTTGTCTTTGTTGGTTTTTTATGCGCCAGGAACGATAATATGACGGTGATCGCTCAAAAGGAGAGGGTATGATCAAAAGCAAATTCCAACGACGTCCCTGGCAATTTTTTGATTGGTTGGCTTTAGGTTTATGTATCATTTCGTTTGGTGTCATTTTTTCTTTGTTGATTTATAAATATCGGATATTTGGGTATTGGGATTGGGATCTGGCATTATTTTCTCAGGGCATGCATGTTATTAGTCATGGGAAAAGTTATATGTCGATGTTTGGTTGCAATTTATTAGGTAATCACGCTAATTTTATCGCGTATTTGCTTATACCTTTCTTTAAGATTTTTCCTTCTCCGATTTTTCTGCTTTTTTTAAAAAGCGCGGTTTATGGCGCTAGCGCGTTCATTCTTTATACGCTTGCAAGAAATATACTCAACAGTCCTCGCGGGGCTGTCATTTTCTTGCTCTTGTATATTTTTTACCCACCCAATTTGTACGCTCAATTTCTCGAATTTGATTTTGAAAATTTTGCGCCTCTATTTTTTCTTTTACTTTTTTATTTTTTCCGAGCTAACAACTGGGTGGGCTTTTATCTGACCGCAATTGGAACGATCTTAATTAAAGAAAATATGCCGTTGGTGGTTGCCATGTTCGGCATTTACGGTTTATTTACCAAACGTCCGAAGTGGTTGTGGGGGATCGTTCCTTTGGTCGTAGGTTTCGGGGTTACCTATGCGCTTGTGCGTTTTATTATTCCGTTTTTGGGTTCTGGAAATATCAATACTCCTTACATTTATTCAATCAACTACCAATATCTCGGGAACGGAACCGGAGAGATTTTTAAAAATATTTTGAGCTATCCGATTGATTTTCTACGTTTGGTAACGGATGAATCACGCTGCCAATGGTTAATAACAATTTTTTCCGAATTTATCATTTTGCCATTTTTTAGTCCGCAAATTTTGATGTTGGGCGCTCCACTTTTAGCTCAGCATTTTTTTTCAAATGTAGAGCATGAACATCAAATTTTTTATCATTACGTTTACACGATCAGCCCGTTTATTTTTTTAGCAACCATCCAAAGTTTATCCCATTATAAAAATTATGATCGACGACAATACACTTTGATATTTTTTTTAATTGTTTTTTTGGGTTTTTGGAATTTTAAGGTCAATATCCCTGATCTTAAAATGAGATTTTTCCCCAGTGGTTATTCTGAAATCCGTCATCTTGTGCCCATTAAATCTGCACTGTTACGATCCATCCCGGCTCATGCGCCTGTTGTGGCCAGTTTTTGTTTTTTGCCGGCGCTTTCGCAAAGAGATTCCCTGTATGCGTTTTATAAAATTTATGCCAGAAATTATCAAGATTCTCAATGGCCGTTTCATCTTCCCGAGGACGTTAAATTCGCGCTTGTTGATTTGGGAGAGGCCTGGATCGACCGTGAGTACAAGGAAAATTTTTCATTATCACAACCGAAAATCGAGAATTTTTTTAATCAAGGTTGGGCGGTAAAAAAATCGATTGAAGATCTTGCGTTCTTTGAAAAGGGGCTTAAGCAAACCAAATTTTTAGTCAAGCATTCGTATGAACCCCTGGGCACCCCTTTGAAAGTTTTTGATGCAACGATTGACCAGTCGTTTAAACTGTTGGGTGTTGATATTAAAGAATTCGAACCCGTTGACCAAATATTACCGTTAACCTTTTATTGGAAAGCAGATACTGATATTGATCAGCAATATATCATTACGATTGTTGTTGAAAAAGATCAGCAAAGGATTTTGTGGCGTGTCCATCGTATAGGATATGCGTTACATCCAACCCGTGTTTGGCGTAAGGGTGAAATGATCAAAGAACAGTTCAATATGTATTGGCCTGGAGGGCCGGTTGACGGTGCTATCCTGTCTGTTCGATTTTATAAACTTTTTTTCCCGTTGGACTTGGATGAAACCAGGGGCGAGGAAGTTAAGATCCAGGGAGAAGGGCTTCCGGATGAAGGCAGCAAAAGCTTGACACTTATAAATTTTTCATTGCCCGGGAAGGATGGCCTTAAATGAGCGTTGAAAATATTGCTGATCTTATTCGCTTGGCGCGGCCACGCCAATGGGTCAAAAATTGTTTTATTTTTTTTCCGCTTATATTTTCCGGTCATTTCGCGGATCAAGGACTTTTGCTTCGCGCGCTATGGGTTTTTGCAGCGTTTTCTTTAACCGCCAGCAGTGTTTACATTGCCAATGATATCTTGGATGTCGCCCGTGACAGGTATCATCCTAAAAAATCGCAGCGGCCCCTGGTGACTCACAGGGTTGGTGTGGTGTGGGCTGTTGCTATGAGCGCATCATTCTGTATATCAGGGCTGGCGATAGCGTATCTTTTGGGTTGGGAAGTCAACATGATCATTTTGGGATACCTGTTGATCCATATTATTTATAATTTTTATGCCAAAAATGTTGTTCTATTGGATGGATTTCTGATCGGGATTGGTTTTTTGCTTAGGGTGTGGGCGGGCGCTTATGCGGTCGGTGTTATTCCTTCAGAATGGCTGGTGTTATGCATTTTTTTATTAGCACTTTTTTTAATTTTTGCCAAGCGTCGTTTTGAACTTTCGACACTTAAAGAGAAAGCGGTTGATCATCGCGGCGTCCTGGCGCACTACACGCCGTATCTCCTTGATCAGATTATTATTATTTGTTCAACCTTGACGATTGTGTTCTATGGCTTGTACGCCATTTCCCCGGATGTTCTTCGACGGGTTGGGTATGGCATGGTGTATTCGCTTTTATTTGTCATTTACGGGATATTCCGCTACTTATATCTGATCCATGTTAAAAAGCTTGGCGGTGATCCAGGAGATGTTTTTTTGTCGGATCGGCCGTTATTTTGGAATACTGTTTTATGGATAGTGCTTGTTTTTTTTATTATTTACCGTTCGTGAGCGTTGAATGAACATAGGCCTTTATCAAATTATTGTGTCTTCCGGATCTTTGAAGATCAAATTGTTTAAACTGATTGATTTTATCATTGGCGGTTTTTTAGCGTTTGTTTTACCCGCTGTTCCTCAGGTGTCATCGCTGGATCAAAAAAATATTAAAATATTTTGGTCGTACGTCCCGGAGGAATCGGTGATGCGGTTTTTTTATTACCGATCTTGCGTGTTATTATTAAACAAAACATCAGGGTTGATATTCTCTGTGAACGGCGTAATGCGGAAGTTTTCAGGTCCCAAAAAATATTTGCACATGTTTATTGTTATGATCGGCTGGGTGAATTTTGGCACGTTTTAAATAATTCCTACGATGCTATTGTTGACACAGAGCAGTGGCATTATTTAAGCGCCTTGACGGCGCGAATGATCAAAACATCTTGTCGTATCGGTTTTGCCACGCGGCCGTTAAGAACGAAGTTTTTTAATATACCAGTCGACTATGGGATCAATGCTAACGAGTTAGATAGTTTTTCTAAACTTTTTGTTACCTTAATTCCAAGTGGTATGAAAATCAATACTATTACCGATTCATTTGAGATTCCTGTTGAGACGCAGTCTTGGGCTCAGAATAAAATTTTCAAAGATTCCGTAGCTGTCTTTATTGGGGCAAGCATACCGGCAAAACGTTTGACGTATGAACAGGATTTGGGGATCATTAACAATCTAATTATTAAGGGATACCTGCCAAGTTCTATTAATGGGCGGCAAAGATGTTTTACAAGATGCCGTGTTTCTTGAAGAGAAATCAGCGAGTTCTTCAGTGCATAATTATGTCGGAAAATTAAATTTGGTGCAAAGTGCTGCTGTGATTAAACAATGCCGTTTGTTTGTAGGTACTGATTCGGGATTGATGCATCTGGCCTGCGCTGTTGGAATTCCGGTGATTGCTTTATTTGGGCCTAGCAATACGCAAAAATGGGGGCCCAAAGGAATAATTGATCGGATTATTTCCGAGTATGTTGCTTGCTTACCGTGCACAAAATTTGGGTATACGGTTCCTACATGCCGCGGGAGTTATCATTGCATGAGAGATATTCAAGTGCCGTTGCTTTGTTCAGCTGTCGAACGGCAACTGTTGAGAAAGGGTAAGGAAACAAGTTAATAATAACGCGTTTGCGTACCACGCGTTTAGATTTTTTATGGCACAAACTCCATAATAGTTCTACTTTTATGGAGAACGACATTGCAAAAAATTTTGAGGATTGAATCGAAGAAGCTATACGCATAAGGAACAACGCTTCATTCTATAAATAACCAGTGAGGATCATATGCATTCATTCAAAAACGATAAAGTCGATTTACCTATGGGCGCGGTGTGGCTGATCGCGTCTATTTCAGAATATAAGGGAAAGCAGGATCTGTATACGCGCCGGTCGCCGCAGGTTTTAAAGACCCTCTTGGAAATAGCGCTCATTGAAAGCGCTGAGTCATCGAACCGTATTGAAGGCGTGACCGTCGATAAGAATCGTCTTAAACCTTTGGTCATGGGCAGAAGCAAACCGCGTGACCGTTCTGAAGAAGAGGTGGCTGGTTATCGCAAAGCCCTTGATTTTATTCACAAAAAACATGCAAGTTTGAGGATCACAGAGGGAACAATCAAAGAACTGCACCGTTTATGCCGCAGTGAGTTGTGGGACGCCGGTAAATGGAAAGAAAAAGACAATGACATTATTCGTAAACACGCTGACGGCCGGATCGAGGTGATATTTAAACCGGTGAGCGCTAAAGAGACGCCTGATATGATGAAGCAATTGTGTCTGGCTTATGAACATAGCGTTGCGCAATTGAAGTATCCCGATCTGTATGCCGTCGCCTGTTTAATTCTTGATTTTTTGTGTATTCATCCTTTTAGAGACGGTAACGGTCGGGTTTCTCGTCTCTTGACATTGCTGGCTCTTTATCAGCATGGATTTCAAGTGGGTAAATATATAAGTCTTGAGCGTATTATCGAACAATCAAAAGAAACATATTATGAGTCGCTCAATAAAAGCTCGCATGACTGGCGCAAGAGTAAACATAATTCTTTCCCGTGGTTCAATTATTTCTTGGGAACTGTTTTGGGCGCGTATAAGGAACTTGAAGAACGCGCGGGCAATCTTAAGCCGTCGCGAGGGGCAAAGACGGAAATTATCGAAGCGGCAGTTAATAAGCAATTTGGTGAGTTTAGTATTTCTGACATTGAGCGCGCATGTCCGAATGTGAGCAGGCCAATGATTCGTGTTGTGTTAGAGGATTTAAGGGCAAAGGGCAAAATAGAGGTTTTAGGCACCGGCCGCAGCGCGCATTGGCGTAAACGTGATAATAAATCATGAAACGTGATAATAAACGTGATAATAACACATAAATAGGAATTTAGCATTCCTATTGACTCTCGCCTGATTGGATGCTATCATTATTTCAAATTGTATACAATTATGTATATTATATGAAATGTAAATATGCGCTTTCAAGAGACCTATAAAAAACTGATTGAAAAAAAATATTATGTCTTCTCCTTTGAGGATTTGTGCATTTTTTATCCCAAGGAAAAACGCAGTAGCCTGCGGCAGTATTTATCCCGCTGGAAGAAACAGGGATGGATTGGGTCTTTAAGAAATGGCTTGTATGAATTGACCTTTCCCGAAGATCGCGGCGTTCCCGATTTTTTTATTGCCAACAAAATGTACGCGCCGTCCTACATTTCCCTGGAAACAGCGCTTTCCTATTATAGTATTATTCCGGAAGTGTCGATGGCGGTTGTATCAGTCACGTCTAAAACCACCCGGCGGTTTAAAAATGACCACGGACTTTTTATCTATCGCAGTATTCAGCCGGAAGCCTTTCACGGATACGTGATCGAGAAGCACAACGGGTTTGATGTCCTGATCGCTGAACCGGAAAAGGCTCTTGTTGATTATCTTTATTTCAAGACTTTGCGCGGGGAAAAATTTGATAGGAAGGCGGAGCGGTTCGATAAAAAAAGGGTGGAGCGGCTCAATAAGAAAAAACTCGACCGTTACGCCAAGGTTTATCATATGGATGTGAAGGAGCTGTTACATGCTTGAGCTTGAGGCATTAGCCTCCGCGGCCAAACAAAGAGATATGCCGTCCGGAAAAATGCGCGGAATCCTGCGGGAATATTTGCAGGTCCTCATTTTGAAGGAGCTGTATAAACTCCCCGATGGTAAGAAGCTGTGCTTTACCGGCGGGACCTATTTAAGGCTTGTTCATCAAACGAAAAGATTTTCAGAAGACCTCGACTTTAATACCGCTCCGATGAACAAAAATGATTTTGAAGGGATCCTTAAAAAGGTTCGAGGCAATCTTGAAAAAGAAGGATTGGAAATCAAACTTGCCTTCGGGCATTGGGATCATCTTCTGGTAGGTGAGTTTGTTTTTCCGAGCATCGAAGAGCATTATGGAGTCGTTTCTCCCCACCGGCGAAAAGAAGGGATTCTTATCAAATTCGAAGCCAACCAGCCCAAATGGAAGATTCAAACCGAATCATTAATGGTCACCGGGTTCGGAAATATGTTTCCCCTCGTCTGCACACATCCAGGGGCTTTATTTGCCGATAAAATTGACGCGCTGATTAAGAAAAATCGGGCGCGACATCTGTTTGATATTATTTTTATGCTTTCCAAGAAATATCCGATAGATGCACGTGTCTTAAAAGTACTGGGGATCAAGGATTCGCCGCTGAAGGCTATTTTTGAAAGGGTAAAATCATTTTCCACCGGGGAGCTCAAGAAACTTGCGGAATCCTTAAGGCCGTTTTTGTTTGAGGAAAACGAAGCCGATCTTATTGTCCACGCGCATGACGTCATCCCTCAGCTGATTCAGAGTTATAGGGATGGGAAGGGGATAATAGTAAACGATATATAATATACTTGACTTTAACAAATATCGTAATCAATGACCCTGCGCCAAGAGCGCAGGGTCATTGATTGGGTGCGTATTTTTATGTTGTTTTGTGCATAAACAATGTTACGCCTGAACGCATAAGGAGATTTGGTCATGAAATATATTTCACGATGGATGGAGTAGCGCGGACGCATGTTCAAGATTTGAATATGTTAATGTGTCCTTGACAGTTCCATTTTTATGTGTAATATGGAGTTATGTATCCTAGAATAATTTCCCCTCCTAAAGATAAAAGTTTTTTCCTCTTCGGCCCGCGAGGGACAGGGAAGACCACATGGGTCAAGACCGCTTTTTCTAAGGCCATCTTCATTGATCTTCTTGAATCGGAAGTGTACAACGACATTTTAGCCAACCCTCAGCGGTTAGAAAAATTTATTCCTAAGGATTTTAAGAATTGGATCATTATCGACGAGGTTCAACGCATCCCCGATCTTCTTAATGAAATTCACCGCCTTATTGAGAAGAATCATTACCGGTTTGTTCTGACGGGATCGAGCGCGCGGAAGTTAAGAACAAAGGGAGTTAATCTTTTAGGGGGCAGGGCTTTGATTTATCCCTTTCATCAGTTGACGGCGCTTGAATTGGGAAAAGATTTTAATCTTAAACATTCGCTGAATTTCGGCCAGCTTCCAAGCGTTTATAAGGAGGCTGATCCCAAAGCCTATTTAGAAAGTTACGTGAAGGCTTATTTAAGAGAGGAAGTCCAGCAGGAGGGGTTGACGAGGAATTTGGGGGCATTCTCGCGTTTTTTAGAGGCGGCGAGTTTTTCACAGGGGGCAATCGTTAATACATCATCCGTCGCCCGGGAGTGCGGCATTGAACGCAAGGTCGTTGAAAATTATTTCTCGATCTTAGAGGATCTTCTTATTGGATATAAAGTGCCTGTTTTTACCAAGAAAGCTAAACGGCGTATGACGGCGCACCAGAAATTTTATTTCTTTGATGTAGGCATCTATAGGACGCTACGGCCGTCGGGGCCGCTAGATTCTCCGGAAGAGATTGAAGGAATGGCTATTGAAACATTACTGTTTCAGGAGCTGAAGGCTGTCAACGACTGTTTGAAATTGGGGTATGATTTGTTTTATTGGCATACGGCCAATCGTGTGGAAGTTGATTTTATTCTTTATGGAAAGCGGGGGCTCAAAGCGTTTGAGGTCAAAAGGACTAGCCGGATTTCGGAGAGCATGCTCCGGGGGTTAAGGATATTTCAGAAAGATTATCCAACGGCTAAATCTTATTTTATTTACGGTGGGAAACGGCGGTACTATGAGGGAAATATAACGATCTTGCCCATCGAAGAGGCTCTGTTGAAACTTTCGGATATTTTATAGGCCTTTTCTTTAGAAGTAATGCGTTTTATCGGTCATTGAACGGAATTTTTTAATCAAAAGAATTCCTCGAGGTTTGTCCCCGCATCATTCGTTGAGGGAAGTCATATCATCTGTGAATTAAAACGGCATTGTGATCTTCAGCGTGAAAATTTTTGAGCTGTGGGGCAGTCAGCGACCCCATATGAGACGCCAGCGCGAACCAAAAAAGGGATTTCCCTATGGGATCATATCAGGGAAGGGTTGCGGTAGGATTGATTAAAGCAGCGGAAAAATTTTGTCCGGGTCATCATTGATGCAGGTCAATAATAGCGCTTTTCCTTATCGTTTCTTGCGGGCGGTTTACCGTCTGGCGCCTTTTGATCTTAAGGGTGATTGGCGCCCACAAGCGGTGGATGTCAAGAAAGGATTTTTTTCCTGTTTGATCATTGCCTCGGTCAGGCCCAGAATTCTTGAAGATATTTTGTGGGATCTGGCTTCGCAGACGATGTCCAAGGATCAATTTGAGGTCGTCGTTCTTAACGACGGGGCGGGCGATGATGCCGGGCAGATCCTGTTCTCGGACGCGCCGCTGATGGCTACGATCATTTTATGGATCATGTTTTGCGTTAAAGTCATTTATTTTTCATAAAGAGAGTTTATGTTTATTGGTATCCGGGAAATATGGTGTTCCTGCGGTTCGGCAAAGATAAAATTTTGTAAGTATGTGGATTTTTTCTTGGGAACGCTCATCGCCTGCATTGTTCCCGGGCGCGCTGCGCGCAAAGCTTTTGTGCCCGATTGGCGGTCAATGCTCATCATCCGTCCCGGAGGGATAGGGGACGCGGTTTTTTTGCTGTCGATCCTGCGAAAACTTAAAAACCGCGGGCTGACGGTCGATGTTTTGTGTGAACGCCGTAACGCGCCGGTTTTTGAATCACAACCCGAGGTTGTTTCTAAAGTCTATCGTTACGATGATCTTCGATCATTGAAGCGGTTTTTGAACAATCAGTATGATGTGGTTGTCGATACCGAGCAATGGCACTATTTAAGCGCCATCTTGGGATATTTATTGAAAGCCAAATACCATATTGGTTTTGCTTCAAGGCCCCTGAGAGCTAAATTGTTTGACCGTTCTGTTGTGTATGGACTTGATGAGTATGAACTTTCTAATTTTGCGAAGTTGTTTGCATTGTGGATCAAAGAAGGGGAATGCGCCGACATTAACGCCAGTTATGAAATTGCTGAGGATCTGCAGCAGTGGGCCCAAGGGTTTATTCCTGAAAACAGTATAACTTTATTTCTGGGAGCGAGCATTCCGGCGCGCAGGTTTACTTTTGAACAAAGCAAAGAGCTTATCCGATGTGTTTTGGATCGCGGGTTCACGCCAGTTTTGTTAGGAGGGCAGGATGTTCAAAAAGAAGGAGAGTATTTGGAGCAGGCCCTGCAGGATAAGCGTATTAAAAATTGCGCCGGAAAAACGACATTTGCTCAGAGCGCGGCATTGATCCAAAGGAGCCGGTTATTCATCGGAACCGATTCGGGGATGCTGCATCTGGCGTGCGCGGTGAGGGCTCCGGTCGTGGGTGTTTTTGGTCCTGGAAATAAAGCCAAATGGGGCCCTCGTGGGGCCCAGCATAGAACATCTTCTCTTGATGTGGAATGTTCTCCCTGTACTCAATTTGGTTATACGCTTCCAACGTGCCATGGTAGTTATCGCTGCATGAGGCAGATCAAAATAAAAGAGGTCTGGCGGGTGGCGGAAAAATTTTTATTTATTTGAGGAGGGGTATGATTAAAATGCTAGTTACAACGATCTGTGATTTTTTTAAACTTTTTATTATTTACATACCCGGCAGAACGGGACGGAAAATCCGTTCATTATATTATAAAAAAAGGTTCAAGCGATGTGGTAAGAATCTGATGGTTGATGAAGGGGTTATTATCGAAAACCCGCAATGGATCAGTGTGGGAGATAATGTGTGGATTGACAAATATTCCATACTCACCGCCGGCCCAATGAGTTTGGAGGGTTTAATATATAAAGAACGGGAGAACAAAGATTTTATTTATGAGGAAGGTGAAATGGTCTTGGGGGACAATGTGCACATTGCGCCATTTTGTATTCTGCAATCGCACAAAGGCATTTCCATAGGCAGTAACGGCGGGCTTTCCTCAGGGGTAAAAATTTATTCGATCACCAACATTTCGAATAAGCCTGGGGACCGTAAGGCAATTGTTTGTACTACGGCGATCCATAAGGACAGTGCTTACTGCAGCGGCGCTATTGTTTTGGGCGAGAATGTTGGCGTTGCATTGCATTCGATTTTGTTATCAGGGGTATCCATAGGGAAAAATTCGTTTATTATACCAATGTCGATGGTCACCACTTCGTTTCCAGAGAATTCTTATATTGGCGGAAGCCCTGCTGTTAAGATTCGGGACAGGTTCGCATGAACAATCAGAAATTAAAACATTATCCTGTTGCGGCCCCTCACATTGGCAATCGGGAGATGGCTTATGTGCTGGATGCTGTTAAATCCGGATGGGTTTCTTCTTTGGGGCCATATATTAAAAGATTTGAGGATGCTTTTGCCAAATTCATTGGAGCTAAATATGCTCTGACGACTTCAAGCGGTACCACAGCACTTCATTTGGCTTTAGTATGCTCTGGGATCAAACCGGGCGATGAAGTAATTGTTCCGGATCTAACTTTTATTGCGACGGCCAATGCAGTTCAATACACCGGAGCCAAGCCCATTTTTGTTGACATTGATCCTGTGACGTGGTGCATTGCTCCTGAATCGATCAGAAAGGCCATCACCCCGAGAACAAAAGCCATCATCCCTGTTCATTTGTACGGCCATCCTGCTGAGATGGGATCCATTATGCGGATAGCGAGAAAGTATGACCTGAAGGTCATTGAAGATGCGGCAGAGGCTCACGGGGCTGAATATAAGAATAAAAAGGTTGGTAATATTGGGGATGTTGGAACTTTCAGCTTTTATGGAAATAAAATTATTACAACAGGGGAAGGGGGCATGATAACGACAAATGATAGGGAAATTTATGAAACCGCTAGATTTTTTAGAGATCAGGCAATGAGTTCTAAGAAACGCTACTGGCATACAGCTGTTGGTTTTAATTATAGAATGACAAATATTCAAGCCGCTATTGGAATGGCTCAGTTAGAAAAAATTGAAAAATTCATAGATAGAAAAAGAAAAATTTTTGGATGGTATAAGAAATATCTTTCTGGTGTGGATGGCATCGAGCTTAATTCGGAGCAGCCTTGGGCAAAAAATATTTTCTGGATGGTTTGTCTGTTCTTGGGTGGTGATTTTAAGGTTTCGCGTGATCAATTAATGGTGCGGTTGTCGCGCGAGGGGATAGATACAAGACCATTTTTCTACCCTAACAGTCAAATGCCGATGTATCGATCCCGCGTAGTTAATCCCATTGCCGAGTATGTTGCCCAGCGTGGTTTAAATTTACCGTCTGGGATCAATTTACAGGAAAGAGATGTTCTATGGATAGTAAGAAATATTAAGAAATGCTTAAAGTAATGTAGTTTATCGTTGATCTAGTGGGCGTAAGGACCTCAATAAGATTACAGATGAAAAATATTTTCAGAAATAGTTTGTATAATGGGATTGGTTTTATTTTTCCTGCCGCAGTGACTTTTTTTACCACGCCTTACATTGTTTATAAACTTACTCCGCAAATTTATGGAATTTATTTTCTGACAACATCAATGATTGGCATGATGTCGTTTTTGGATTTTGGATTCGGGCAGGGGATCATCAAATTTGTCTCGCAATATCAGGCGCAAAAAAATTATTCCAGAATTAATAAGATCATTGGCATGAGCGTGCTGTTTTGCCTTGGTATGGGGTTGACTGGTGGGATACTCATATGGCTATCCGCCGAGTACATGGTCAATCATGTTTTTCATATTGCTCCCGGGTATGCCCCCACGGCGGTATCAGCTTTTAGAATTGCTGCCTTTGGTTTTGTGTTTTATTTGATGAACGGTATTTTTTCCAATCTGTCTGTGGCCATCCAGCGATATGACATTTTTGTAAAGGTGCAATATACGTTTTGGTTTTTTTCCACGGTGGCCGCGGTCGCGCTGCTTTATCTTGGCAAAGATTTAACGGCGATCTTAAAGGCTCAAATTTTTTTCCAGATCCTTGCGATCGTTTGTTTTTATTTTATTTCCAGAAAATTGTTGCCCTATTTCAGGGTCGTTTTTAATTTCGAATCAGCGGTGTTCAAAGAAATGTTCAATTTCAGTTTTTTTACGGCCATCAATTCCATAACTGGGGATATTGTGTTTCGCGTGGACAAAATGATTATCGGAGCGCTTTTGGGTATGGAAGCGATCACCTATTATCAGATCCCGTTTCTTGTTGTGCAGCTAGCCAGTCGTTTTATCAATGCGATAGCACAGTTGTTATTTCCGACGATCAGCTCTTTGGATGCGGTGGGGAACAAGGTTAAAATAAAGGAAATTTATTTAAGATCCAGTCGATATGTTGTAGCGATGTCGTTTGTTGTGACATCTGGTCTCGTCATGCTTGGCCATAGTTTTATCTCCATATGGATGGGGGCGGAATTTGCAGAGAAAGTGCGTTTCGTTATGCCCGTCATTGCCATAGTTTTCTTCTTTGTCTCCGTCGCTATCCCGGCGTATTGGTTTTATAACGGGTTGGGATATGCTTCCATAAACATGTTTTCCTCATTATTTGGTGCTGGCGCTTATCTTATTGCGGCTTTTTTTCTCATTTCATCATACAAATTAATTGGAGCTGCAATGGCGTTTGCGTTTATATTATTGCCGGCCCCATTTTATTTTTATAAACTTCATAAGGTGATTGGAATCGAAACACGCTGGTTGGTTAATTTATTGTTGAAACTGGTAGTACCTTTGTTGATTATGTGGGAATTGCAATCGGTCCTTTTTATTCCGTCAGGACTATTTGCCCTTATCGCAAGCAGCTTGGTAATATTTTTTATTTCAATCAGTATTTTAATATTTCTACGAGTTATTTTATTAAGTGATTGGAATGATCTTAAAATCAGTATGCGCTTGGAGTTCGCAAAAAAATGAAGATCGGTATACTGGCCATCGCCACACCTGAATGGGGAGGTGTTTATCAATATACACAAATTTTGATCCAAGCGTTGGCTACTCATGGAAAACATGATTTTTTTATTATAAAAAGCCGTGATTTTGTATTGCCGCCTTTAAAAAACAATAACTGTAATGTCGTCGATTTTGATGACAGCGGGTGTGCGAGCGTGCGCTGCAGAATCAAAATGCGTCTTTGTGTTTATTGGCCGTTTATAAGAGGAATCCTGAACGTTTCGCCGGAATATAGGAAAATAAAGGCGATGGGGCTTGATCTTATTCTCAGTCCGGTTATAAGTACAGCTCCTTTCTTTATGGAGGTGCCGTATGGCATTACGATTCATGATCTGCAGCATAAATATCACCCCGATTTTTTTACTCAAAGTGAGGTGGCTTCTCGGGATCATACTTATCCAATAGCCTCTCGGCATGCCAAGTTCATTATTTGTGAATCAAATTATGTAGAAAATGATATCAAAAAATTTCTAAACATCCCTGCAGGAAAAATTCGCGTCGTGGTTTCTCCGCCTTTTCAAACCCGAATAAGGGAATCTTTTAATGCGCAGAAGCTGGAAGCTGCCAGGAATAAATATAAATTACCAGAAAAATTTCTTTTTTACCCGGCGCATTTTTGGCCCCATAAAAATCATATTAAACTCATTGAAAGCATTGTCCTACTAAAAGAAAAATGTCATGAGAAGGTTTTTTTGGTTCTTGTTGGATCCAAGCAGAATAATTATGAAGTGATTATGCACAAGATTAGGGAAAGTGATTTAGAAGGTCAAATTAGTTATCTCGGGTATGTACCCGAAGAGGATATGGCTTGCCTCTACAGGCTTTCGACAGCTCTGGTTTTGCCGACGCTGTTCGAATCCGTGAGTCTGCCCATATGGGAAGCATTTTTTTTAGGAGTTCCTGTCATCTCTTCGAATATTTGCGCCCTCCCCGAACAAGTAGGAGATGCGGGAATGTTATTTGACCCCCATCATATTGAAGATATGGCAGCTAAAATTATGACTGTATGGCAAGATAAGGCCATTCGACAAAATTTGATTCAGCGGGGGTTTCAACGTATAGAGAATATGACATTGGAGAATTACGCAAAGCAATGGGAAGATATCATCGGTGAATTGGGCTGACTTTGATAATGCATAAAGTATGACGAAAGAGTAAAGTAAATTCCGCATCGCAGGGCATTGACCCTGCGAGCGGCCACGGGGCTCCGCCCCTTTGGATTCCCCGATAAGGTAACCCTGTGCCAAGAGCACAGGGTATATAAAAGCGTAATAAATGGAAACAGGCATAAGATTTTCAATCATTACTGTTTGTTACAATTCCGCCCAGTCTATAGAGAGGGCCATAGGTTCAGTTTTGTTTCAGACTTATAAAAATATAGAATATATTATTGTTGATGGTGCCTCGACGGATGGCACATTAAGGATTATTGAGAAATATGGGAATAAGATTAATAAAGTTATTTCTGAGCGAGACGAAGGAATTTATGACGCCATGAATAAAGGTTTGCGCAACGCCACAGGGAGTATCGTTTATTTTTTAAATTCCGATGACGTATTTTACGATGAAAACGTGGTTAGCGATGTGGCTGATGTGTTCGCAAAAGATGAACAGCTCGACTTGCTTTATGCCAAAGTGAAAATCATAAATATCCCACAGAAATTCCTTCCCTATTTCGAAGGATCATCTCGGTGTAATTTAGAATTTAAAAATAAAAGAGGTTTGTTGGGGCAGGGCATGACCCAACAAAATATTTTTTGTCGAAAAAGAGTTTTTGAAGTAACGGGCTTATTCAGTTTAGAATTTTCTCTCAATGCCGATTTTGATTGGCTTCTGAAGGCTATGAATAATAATATCAGGATTAAATATATGGATCGATACTGTTGTTATTTCAATTTTTTGGGGAAAAGTTATGTTAATCGAAATTCAATGGTCGTAGATAAATTGATCATTGTTTACAGAAATTCCTCATTCTCAGATTTTTGTTATTACGTTGTGCAGAGGGCACTTGCTTGTCTTGATGAGCTGTTTCGGAGAATAAGAAATTGGCAGGAGGAGAAGCGTTGGTGGCAGTAAATAAACAATTAAAGGTTTCTGTTATTACCGTTTGCTACAATGCGGAAAAGTTGATTGAATTGACGATTCGGTCTGTGCTTTCTCAAATTTACCCTGAGGTAGAGTTCATTGTTATCGATGGCGGTTCGCAAGACGGAACGTTGTCTATTGTGAACACTTACAAAGATAAAATAAGTAAAATTATCTCCGAACAGGATAATGGTATCTATGATGCGATGAATAAGGGAATCCGGTATGCAACCGGAGATATTTTGTATTTTTTAAATTCAGACGATTATTTCTGCGATGAAAATGTTGTTGGTGATGCCGTTCAAGAGTTCGAAAAAGTGGATAGGATTGGCATTATTTACGGAAAGCTGAATTTTGTTAACATCCCGCCTCAACTTGCTGTCTATTTCCAAAATTATCGCTTTCAATTCCGATCCAAATGGCATCTGTTGATCCAGTCCAACCCTCAGCAATGTTTTTTTGTCCGTAAAAGTGTTTTTGAACAAATAGGGGTATTCGATGTCCATTGCCGTATCTGTGCGGATTATGATTGGTTCTTGCGATGTTGGAATCAAAGAGTAGGCATCAGATTTACTGATCGATTTATTGCTGTATATAATTGCCAAGGAGTAAGTTTTACTGGTCGCTATGGTGGTATCATGGAAAGGATCCGAGTGGTTTATAGGAATGCATCATTCATTGAATTTATATATTATTTGATTGTTGCTACTATACGGAAATTAAAGGATCTTTTAAAAGATTTTCTTGTTGTTTTGAAAGTGCATTGATGACATCACTATGAACATTGCGATTGTTCGGCATTCTATCCGTGACCGCGGGGCGGACCGCATTCTTTTTGATTACGCTGACCATCTTTTGAAGAACGGCCACGCGGTCACCTACTATACAAATGAAAGAGACACGTGTTTGCCTTTTAATCCGGCCATACGTTTTGAGTCGATCCCTTATCGATTGAAGGCAGGAACGGTTCGGTTTACATTCGGACACGCCTTTCGTGAAGATATTGTTTTGGTTGATCTGATCGCGATGGCTTGTTTGGGGTGGGTACATAACCGCAGAAAAATCGTTTATTTAGCCCAAGATTATGACGTAAGTTATTACACATCCCCTTTGATGAGGTTTTTTATACGTGCGTGTTATGCGTTAGGGTTGGGTATTCTTCAGATTCCAACGATCACAGAGTCAACCACATTAACTAAAACTTTGAAAATTTACGGGGGGCGTCAGCTTGTGACGGTTCCTAATGGTGTTGACCTGGGCCTGTTCTCGTTCAACCCGCAATCTTCATTTTTAAAAGAAAAGAAAAAAGCCCGAGTGATCATATTGTTTGTACGTGAAGATCATCGAAAGGGAATGGATATTGCTTTGAAGGCTTTGAAGCGATTGAAGGAAATTTATTTTGAGGATAATTGGAAGTTGTGGACGATTGGCCAAGAGCCGACGGCATTCGCCGAATTTGTACCGCGCCATTTTGGGTTTGTGGATGAGCTGCAATTAAGAGACGTATTAAGCGCGGCGGACATTTTCCTTTTACCTTCTCGGCACGAGGGTTTAAGCACGCTGCTTTTGCAGGCGATGGCGTGTGAGTGCGCGGTTGTGGCGACGCAAGCAGCCAATATTTTAAAGGATGGTATAAATGGGTTGATTGCGCCTAGTAATAACTGGGAGCAGTTGGCAGGTCATTTAAAATCAGTGTTGGAAAATAATGGATTATGTAGCGATTTTCGTCTGAAGGCACGGGAGCTCGCCCAAGAATTTGATCTTCAAAAAAGCAAACAGTTATTTTTAGTGGCTTTGGAGGATTTTCAGTCACATCATTGTTAAACCGCGTTGACATTTCCGTGTTACCGATTTTTTAAAAGTAAAGAGTTTACGTTTTAAAAGTGAACAGGGTCAATAAGCTCTGTTTTGATTTTTTGAACGTCCAAAAGGTTATTTTTGTACCAGAATCTGATCTCTGATATTCCGGTTGAAGTATCCGGATGAATGCGCAACTGGACTTTTTCGTGAATGGGGGCGTTGCGGAATTTGATCTTGATATTGTTGACCGCGACAGAGCGATAAGCGTCGACCGTTCTGTCCATGCGGATGCAGAAGATGTCTTTGGTGGATTGGAACGGTGCGGGGACCTGGAATTGGCGGAAGAGGTTTCGTTTGTCCCGCAGGGCTCTTTGATAGCGCAAGTAAGGGATTTCTTCGACGGTGGAATGGACACGCTTGAAGTTATAAGCGTTTACTTCCCCTCCGAGGATGTGGTTGCCCTGAGCGAGCGTGGTCACGTTTTCGCGGTAGCACAGGCGGACAAGGTGGTCTTGCAGCCAGCCGTAAGGCCGTTCGACTTTGCCTTTGGCTTGCGGAGATAGCGCGAAGATCGGCTTGACCCGGCATTCTTCGATGATTTGAGTCCATTGAGGTTTGGCTTCGTCCGTGAATTGATGGTGTTTGTAATGGATCTCATCGCGTCCGCGGACGAACCGGAAGATCGAATCCGAGTCCACGTAGAAGCTCATGGGCAGGCCGTATTTCATGAAAATGTGACGGATAGCGACGATGTGCGGCCAGGTCGTATCGCGTTCGACCAGCTTCGCGTAGAACATGAACCGGCTATGGTCGTCAATGGAGGTGATCAGCCACCACTTGCGTTTGGCTTTGGGCGCCCAGAGATGCTGTGAAGAGTCGTGCTGGATCAATTCGCCCACATTGTTGGTCAGGACCTCGCGGTCATGAGCTTTAATGGCTTTTTTACGGGCGATATAAAAGCCGTGTTCTTTAGCCCGCTTGATGACCGTAGATAAGGCGACGTCCTGGCCGTCCTTTTCCTGAAGAGTTTGGCGGATGAAGCTGTAGTTGTGCCGCCAGATAGGAACGGATTTCTTGTCGACGAGCTCTTGGGATGCTTTGAGTTCCTGAACGATTCGTTTTTCAACTTTCTGGCTGATCCGCCTTGTGGGGGCAAGGCGGCGATACTTGATACTAAAGGTCTCCAGGTTGTCCCGGTACGATTTGACAAGGGCAAAGAATCGGGTTTGCCCAATCCCCAGGATCGTTTCGATGTGAGCTCTGGATATTTCGCCGGTTTCGTAACGTTTCATGAGATCTTTGACCTGTTTATCTGTGAACCGTTTGTGGATGTGTTTGGCCATACTTTATCCTTTCGTTTTGGATAAAGTATGCCGCCTTTTTTAACTGTTCACTTTTAAAACGCAACTGACACTGTTCTATAGATCTCATTGACAGTGAGAACTATATATGCTATCCTATCATCTGCAGTGATAAGGAAGAAGTCTGGTGCAAAAATCTATATTAAAAGAGATCATTCTCGAACAAGAAAAAGACCGTCAAGAGTTTGATGCCGGCATCCCCAGGGTTGCGCTCAGTACTGTTTTGCGCTATACGTCATTGCCTCATGCCGTGGTGGTTTCTGGAATTCGCCGTTGCGGCAAGTCAACATTGCTTAATCAGGTTATCAATGATCATTATAAGGATGGAATTTATTACCTTAATTTTGAAGATGAACGGCTTGTCAATTTTACGGTTGATGATTTTAATGATCTTTATGAGGTGTTTTTAGAGCTTTATGGAGAGAAGAAAGCTTTTTTCCTTGATGAGGTTCAAAATGTCCCTCAATGGGAAGTGTTTGTGCGCCGGATGCAAGGTAAGGGATGTAAATTTTTTATCACCGGCTACAACGCGTCGTTGCTAAGTAAAGAGCTAGGGACGAAATTGACCGGCAGAAACGTCAATGTGGAATTGTTTCCATTTTCGTTCCAGGAGTTCCTTGAGCTTAAAGGTGTTCGTTTGTCAAAGAATACCCTCTTTTTGACAACCCAAAGAGCCGTCCTCAAGAAACATTTTGCTGAATATCTCAAGCATGGAGGGATGCCGGAATATTTAAAATATCAGGACGCGGCGCTTTTGAAAGGGGTCTACGAGGATATTCTCTACCGGGATATTGTGGCGAGATATGGTATCAAGCAGGTTAAACCATTGCGGGAACTTGGATTGTATTTTTTGAGCAACATCGGCGGGACATTTTCTTATAATAATCTAAAGAGGGTTCTGCGCGTAGGCAGTATGAACACTGTTAAGAGCTACGCGGATTTCTTGGAGAATAGCTACTTGATATTCCTCGTTAGCAAGTTTTCTTATTCCCTTAAGGAGCAGTTTGTCGCCCTTAAGAAGATTTACTGCATCGATAATGGTTTAGCTGAGTCGGTTGCGTTCCAGTTTTCAAAAAATAATGGTAAGTTTCTGGAAAATTTGGTCTTCCTTGAGCTGAGACGGAAGTTCTCAGAAATTTTTTATTATAAAACTTTGAATAATTTAGAGGTAGACTTCTTGGTCAAGTTGGGCAAGAAGGATGTGATGCTTATTCAGGTTGCGGATAATTTGAACAATGAGAAGACGAGGCAAAGAGAGATCAACGGTCTTATGAAAGCTATGGATGAGTTAAAGCTTAAAATCGGGCTTATTTTGACTAATGATACTGAAGAAAAGATCACATTCGATGGCAAAGTCATTAAGGTTAAGCCTACCTATAAATGGCTTTTGGAAGCAGAGATTTGAAATTCCTCAAAAATAAACTCTGACAAATTTAAAGTGACAGTTTAGAATTGCCCATGCGTTATTCCCCAGGCTTCTGGCCGATCAGCTTCAAAAAGCCGCGCATCATTTTCCCGCCGTTATCCTAACCGGGCCGAGACGTTCGGGCAAAACAGTCCTTTTAAAACATTATTTCCCAAGGGCCTCCGGATGTTGTCGTTGTAAATTGGGTTAAGAAATGACAATCTATACACTTCCGTATAGATTGTCAGAAGATAGGGTAAGAAAAGATTGAATTTGCAGGATAGGGAGGTATACTTAATTAGGAGGTGATTTCATTTATAGCGCTATATGGAGCGAAAACTTAAACCAGTGATTGTCCAGCAAGTTTTAAAAGACAAAGGAATGCGGCTATTTTCTCCGGTTGAATTCCAACGGTCCTTTGCTGTCTCACTGCGGGCGGCTCAGGAGTTCATCAAGGATCATTCCCATGACCTTTTCCTAAAGGTACGCAACGGATTGTATGCATTGCGCATTGATTTGCCATCAGATGAAGTTATTGCCAACCGTCTTTATGCTCCCAGTTATATTTCATTTGAATACGCCATGTCCAGATATGGCTTGATTCCGGAGTCTGTTTACGCCATTACCTCCGCCACACCCCGAATTACTCGGACATTTACTGTAAATCATAAAAATTTTGAATATGCGCATATCAAAAAGCAAGCCTTCCGCGGATACAGGGCGGAAAAAATTGGCGGTATGACTGTTCTTATGGCTGAGTCTGAAAAGGCGCTTGTTGATTACTATTATTTTGTCGATCTTAAATTAAGGCGCCACAATGATCGTTTGAACGCATGCAAAATAAATAAAAAGATTGCGCTCGAATACGCCGCGTTGTTTAAACGACCGAGTTTGCTTAAACTCATTAAAGAGGTTCTATGCTCGAAAAAAGATTGATCCAGCAACTTACTGCAACGTATCAAACTACTGCAGATAATGTTGTCCGGGAGTATTTTCAACATTTGTTTCTTTCTCAGCTCTATCAGCAGAAGGGATCAGACAGACTTCTTTTCAAAGGGGGAACAGCTCTTCGAATTGTTTGGCAGAGTCCGCGTTTTTCAGAGGATTTGGATTTTACCGGGGTTAACTTAAATCTCCGTGGTATCGAGGTAACGATAGAAGATGCTCTTGGGAAAATCGAGTTGTCAGGTATCGAGACGAAGATTGATGAATCAAAGGCAACATCCGGCGGGTACCTTGCGATATTTGACTTTCGAACCGGAGAATACCGTAGTCGTATCCAAATAGAAGTGTCTTTACGTCCGCCCCGGCTATCAGCGGGTCGAGGCCGGGGTAAAGAAAAGAAGATGATGGGAACAGCTACATTGATCCAGTCTGACCTTGTTCCAGCTTATACATTGATTCATTTGGATGAGACTGTGCTTGTTGGTGAAAAAATTTGGGCATGTCTTACGCGAGGCAAGGCGCGGGATTTCTATGATTTGTATTTTATTTTACGCGGACGGATGGCTTTTCAAGAAGTTTTTACTAAAGACAAGGCTTTGAAGGCGGAGTTAATAAACGCTGTTATGAAAAAGGGGCGTGATTTTAAGCACGAGTTGAAGCAATACCTTCCAGTTAATCAACATTTGATTATTAAAGGATTCCCGGATGCTTTGGTCAAAGAGATCGAGCGAAATTTGGTTGGTAAATGAAGGCTGTCCCGTGCCAGCACATCATTTTCCCGTCATTATTCTAACCGGGCCTCGGCGTTCAGGTAAAACAGTTTGATCGAGCCCAATGAGACTTTTTAAAGCAATACAAATTCAATTTGACAAAGTAGATTTGTATTTTTAAGGGCTTGCTAATTTTAGGTCACGGATTTTGGGATTATAAGAATAAAAAAGGAAATTGACACTTTCGATTTTTATTTTTTTTGCGATACTTTTTGGAAAGGCTTATCGTTAGGGTGTGTTTTAATACCATGAATAATTAACTTGACTATTTCATATTTCGTGGTACATTTTATTGCATGATCGAGCGAAAACAAATTATACAGCATATTTTGCAGGCTTTAGAACGTGGGCGGATCGTGTCTCTTCTAGGGCCTCGTCAATGCGGAAAAACAACATTGGCCAGGACTTTTGCCGAGCCGGGAACGTCTTCATATTTCGATTTGGAAGATCCCGTTGATAGCACAAAGATGGCACAGCCTAAAAATGTTCTCATGGGCCTGAAAGGTACGGTTGTTATTGATGAAGTTCAACGTCAACCTGATCTTTTTCCTATTTTGCGCGTGCTTGCCGACCGTAAACCGTTACCAGCCAAATTTTTGATTTTGGGAAGCGCCTCTCCTGATATCGTCAAACATTCTTCGGAATCTTTGGCGGGAAGGTTGGAGAGGATCGTTATTGGCGGATTTTCATTAAGTGAGGTTGGTGTAGGCGCTGTTGAAAAACATTGGTTGCGGGGAGGTCTTCCGCGGTCATTTCTTGCCAGGACCAATGAAGAAAGTTTCATCTGGCGCAGGGAGTATGCGCAAAGTTTTGTGGAAAGAGATTTGCCGTCTTATGGAGTGTCGTTACCGCCCCTAACGTTATTGCGATTTTGGACAATGCTGGCCCATTATCAGGGACAAGTATTTAATTCCAGTGATATTGCGCGTTCATTGGGAATTGGAGTTCCAACGGTCAAAAGATACCTGGATGTCTTAACCGGTGTTTTTATGATACGCCAGTTACAGCCGTGGTACGCGAATATTAAAAAGCGTCAAGTTAAGGCACCGAAGATCTATTTCCATGATACGGGAATATTGCACGCTTTATTAGGTGCTCGGACGATGAATGAACTTTTAGCCCATCCCAAACACGGTGCTTCGTGGGAAGGGTATGTAATCGAGGAAATTATACGTTCCGTTGAACCGGATGACGTCTATTTCTGGGCGACGCATCAGGGCGCTGAGATCGATTTGGTTTTCACAAAGGGTGGGAGGATGTACGGTGTCGAAGTAAAGCGTGCTGATGCGCCCACCATGACACCATCTATGCGTATCGCCCTGGAAGATCTGAAACTTGAGCGCATTGCCGTCATTTATCCCGGAGATAAGCGCTATTCGCTTCACAAAAAGGTAGAAGTCGTGCCGTTTGAAACGATCACAGGTGGAATGAAGGCCATCTTTTAAAAATACTTGGATTACATGACGCATGTTTAAAATCTTCTGGCAAAAACTATTCCCATCTCGGGAAGATAATAAGAACGTCAAGATCGTTGTCATCGATGATCTGGAAACCAACCGGACTTTTTTTCAGCGGGTCCTTGAGAAGCGCGGGTATACTGTTTTTACAGCCGTCAATGGAGAGGAAGGTTTGCCTCTTGTCAGAAAAGAAACGCCCAAACTTGTTTTGCTGGATTTTATGATGCCGGGAATGCAAGGGCCCCAAGTGTGCAAGGCTATTAAGGATGATGAGCGCACCAAAGATATCCCTGTATTGTTTTTGACCAGCGTGGATAACCCAACGGATATCATCGCTTGCTATGAGCAAGGCGCAGAAAACTATCTGACCAAACCTATTCAGGCCGGCGAGCTTATTAAACACGTCGAAATGATTCTTGAAGACTACAGGGACACTAAAAAACCCAATAGGGAATGTCGTGACAGTTAAAAATTTCATTTTTGAATCCACATTATGACTTGAAATTAACTTATAAATAAACTATACTACATAACATGGACAGCGGAATGTATACATCCCTTCAAATAAGGGAAATTTTTCACATGGAGTTTTTGCGTTGGTTTGCCAGAAAACTGGAAACAAATCAGTATTGTCTTAAAGGTGGTGTCAATTTAAGGTTTTTCTTTAAAAGCATTCGATATTCGGAAGACATGGACATTGATATCACAGGAGCCCGCGTTGAAAAGGTCAAAAAATTTGTTATGGAGATCCTTTCATCCAAAGGGTTCTCTGAGGGACTTAAGTCTTTTGGGATCGAAAAAATTGTTCCACCAGATATAACGAAGGCTAAACAGACCGAAATCACGCAGCGGTTTAAAATCCATCTTTTAACTTCAGGCGGGGAAGACCTGTTTACAAAACTGGATTTTTCAAGGCGGGGTTTGAAGGGATCTGTCGTTGTTGAGCCAGTCGCTGCACAGATCCTGCGCTCTTATAAAATGGCGCCTTTGCTTGTCCCTCACTATGATTCGGTCTCGGCTATCCAGCAAAAAATTCAGGCGCTCGCACAACGATCTGTGTTACAGGCCCGTGATATATTTGATCTTTTTGTTCTCAGCTCTCAATACACTGGAGCGCAGCAAAAATATTTTCAAGTCGGCAAGGCTGTTCTTAAAACCGCCTATGACAATATTTTTTTAGTCGAGTTCGCCCAATTCCGGGATACCGTTGTTGCCTATCTTGCTGCTGAAGATCAAAAGGCCTATTCGTCATCAGCGCTTTGGGATGAGATGAAACTCAAAACTGCACATTTTTTAGAAGAGTTGAAGAATGAAAGCAGATAGTGCGCAAACCATCATGGTTTTTATAAAAAGATTGGGGCGGTCAGTATTTACCACCCATGAGTTGGTCGCGATCTCGGGTAAATCGGCATCGACCGTTATTCAATGCCTAAACCGTTTGGTGCAGCAAGGCTTGCTCATCAAAATATACCGTGGTGTATGGGCAGAATCACTCTCCCGTGGAGTATCAGCCTTTGAAGCCATTACTTGTTTATTTCCTCGCCAGCGCGTCTATATTTCGTTTATTACTGCGCTGAATTTGCATGGTATTATTGAACAGATCCCCCAGATGATCACCCTGGCTTCGTCTGCACATTCGAGGACCATTCGTACCCAGGTTGGTAATTTTTCTGTTCACCAGATCGCCCCATCCCTATTTGATGGATTTGACTGGTATAAGGGGGAAGGGAGTTTTTTAATCGCAGAACCTGAGAAGGCGTTGATCGACAGTCTGTATCTGTCGAGCCGCAAAAAAAAACAATTCGGACATTTTCCGGAATTGCATTTCTCATCGGATTTTAGTTTTAAAAAAGCAGTTCAATGGGCTGGACGTATTCCGGAGAAAAATATACGTCTGTATGTTCTTGCAAAATTGGAGACATTGACGAAACAGATAAAAAAGAAACCCGGACGTCGTTAAATCTTATGCTAGACCTAAAATTTATTAGAGATAATCTGGAAATTGTCAAGGCGGGCCTTAAGGCCAAACGGGTTGAGATTTCTTTGACCCCGCTCATGGAATTGGACCAAAAGCGCCGCGATCTGACAGTCAAGATCGACGATCTGCGCAGCCAGCAAAATAAAGCCAATGATGAGATCGCCGGCCTTTTGCGGAACAAGAAAGATGCCAAAGAAAAGATCGCAGCCATGAAAACGATCTCAATCCAAGTGGATAAACTTATGCCGTCTTTAAAGGAGATTGAAGCAAAAATGGATGAGATCCTGATGATGATTCCTAACATTCCGCACGCTTCAGTTCCCGTGGGGGGTCCTGAACACAACAAAGAAGTTAAAACCTGGGGAGAGAAGCCGCAATTTAATTTTAAACCTAAAACTCATATCGAGATCGCTGAAGCGCTGGATATTATCGATTTTAAACGCGGTACCAAGATCTCCGGATCGAATTTTATCCTTTATAAAAGGGAAGGGGCGCTGTTAGAGCGTGCGCTTTATAATTTCATGCTGGATGTCCACACACGGGAACACGGTTACACCGAGGTGTTCCCGCCGGTTTTGGTAAATCCTGCGTCGATGACCGGGACCGGGCAGCTTCCAAAAATGAAAGACGACATGTATCGTTTGGAGGTGGATGATCTGTATCTGATCCCGACCGCGGAAGTGCCGGTGACCAATATTCATCGCGATGAGATTCTAAATGAGGACGAGCTCCCGATTAAGTATACTGCTTATTCAACCTGTTTTCGTCGAGAGGCCGGATCTTACGGCAAAGACACGCGCGGGCTGGTGCGCGTCCATCAATTTGATAAAGTTGAGCTTGTCAAATTTGTTAAACCTGAAACATCCTACGATGAATTAGAAAAGCTGCTCGTTGATGCCGAAACAATTTTTCATAAATTAAAAATTCCTTACCGTGTTCTGCAATTGGCATCCGGGGACTTGAGTTTCGCCGCTGCCAAATGTTATGATATTGAAGTTTATGCGGCCGGCCTTGATAAATGGCTCGAAGCTTCCAGTTGTTCGAATTTTGAAGATTTCCAGGCCCGACGGGCAAGTATCCGTTTCAAGGGTAAAGACACAAAGAAAGCCACGTTTGTTCATACGCTTAACGGTTCCGGCGTCGCGCTTCCTCGCACCATGATCGCGATCCTGGAAAATTATCAGACCCGAGAAGGAGATGTGATCGTACCCGAAGCGCTTCGCCCCTATATGGGCGGCCTAACCAGGATCACACATCGATAAATGGCTAAAAAAATAAAATCCAATTTTGGGAGCGGTATTTGGGAATTCATGAAATTTATTTTTTTTATTCTCATGATTCCGCTTATCGCTGCGGTCACGATATCGTTCCAGAAAGAACTCTCCGAACTTAAATCCGTTTATCATTATTCGTTCGAATGGGGCGTGTTCGCTTATGCCGTGTTGTATTTTTTCCTGTGCGATCTTGTGTGGCTTTATAAATTCGGCCAATCGATTTCAGCTGAGATCTTACGGTTTTGGGATCCGTTGGCAAAGGTCATGCCGTATGTTTTTCCCATTTATACGGTTTTGACCGTCGGAGCGTATTACATTGTGGTCAGAATATTAGGAATGGGGCCTAATCAGGGGTGGTGGTTTTTTGTTATGGGGTTTACTTTTGCCATGCATTTGATCATGACCGCCCGGGAGTTATATGAGGAGGATACCAGCCTTTATAAACCCAATTATCTGTTCGAGATGACGCTGGTGTATGTTTTGGATGTTTTTCTGATGGTGCAGCTTTTGAATGCCACCGCCTGGAAATTTTCTCTGGTCGCATTTGCCCAGACTGTTCTTGATCTCACGCGTGATTTTTACACAATCATTTATTTAAAATTTTTTTGATAGGATCCTTCCCTAGAATAGACATGATCCCTGGGGAAAACCGTTAAGAAATAAACTTGGGAGGCGTGGCAGAGTGGTTGAATGCGACGGTCTTGAAAACCGCTAGGGGTGCAAGCTCCTCGAGGGTTCGAATCCTTCCGCCTCCGTTGTTTATTTTAAATCCAAAATAATCCTGGGCATACCCCAGGATATCTAATTTATGGGCAAAGTCCACAAGATCAACGACGAATATTACATCGAGTTTTACGCGCGAGGCCTTTTATATCAGCAAAAAGCCGGTAATGACCTTGGCAAAGCTGAAGAACTTTTGCGCCAGACTGAAGAGAAGATAGCCAGAGGCGAACTTCAAACCGTTACCCGTGATATTGATCTTGATGTTTTTTTCGTCGAATATCTCAAATACGCCCCTTCGCAATTCCATCCGCATACCGTTCGCCGTTTAAAATCAACCATCGACCATTTCCAAAAGTTTTTGACCAGTCATTGTTCTGATGTCAAAAAATTATCGCAAGTCACTCCGCGGGTGATTGAGGACTACAAAACATTTTTGAGCGAAAATTTGTCCAATCAAAAAAGAATAAATTTGACTCTTTTGCTTTTGCGTGAAATCCTCGAGCATGGAATCAAAACTGGACAGATCAATGATAATCCGACTCTGCATGTTCGTCTGTTAGACATCAAGCCTGGGTTGAAGGTCCTCAGTCAGGAACAATTGGAAGCGCTCTTGCAAAAAACAGCGGAACCGTATCGTTTGGCTTTGCTGTTCATGCGTCATACCGGTTTGCGCCCCACGGAAGTGATGGATTTAACCTGGCAGCAGGTCGACTTCAACCGCAACGCAATGTTTATCAGATCGCGAGAGGTTCCTTTAACTTCAACGGCACGGACGATCTTAAAAGATCTTTTCGAGAGAGTGATCGATCACAAAGCCAGGATTTTTTTAAACAGCGAAGGTCTGTTGCAACACGTGGATTCTTTAAACGTGTTTCGTCATGCGTTTGCCTGTGATCTTTTACACAAAAGGGTATCATTTTTACTGATCGGGAAGATCCTCGGCGTTCATGATATCTCCAAGCTTATGATCTACGCATCTTGCGTCCCAACCCAACGAAAAGACATGCTTCCCTAAGAACGTATTCACCGAACTTGACGAAATCAGGGCTCGTCAATATAATGACTAATCCATTTTAGGGAGAGGTGGCCCTGACCGTTCTAGAAAGAATTTTAGGAAGTCAGGACTACCCTGATAAAAAGATTTGGAGAGGTGGCTGAGTGGTTGAAGGCAGCGGTCTCGAAAACCGTTAAGGGCGCAAGCCCTTCTAGAGTTCGAATCTCTACCTCTCCGTTCTTCTTCGCCCTCGCAAACAAACAAATCTGGCAGGGTTACGAAGCAACAAGTTCTTGAGTCGCTGCGAAGCGCCACTGAGTTTTTGACATACAAAGCGCGTAGCAGGACGAAGCAACAGGTTCTCAGGCGAAGAAGAACGCTGCTGCGAAGCGCCACTGAAATTTTTTGATTTGCAAGCGCGAAGCAGAGGATATCATGTATTTTGTTTACATTTTAAGAAGCAATAAAGATTCAGAACGATTATATATTGGTCTGACAAAAGACATTAATGAACGCTTGAAAGAGCACAATGCAGGATTGTCGATGTATAGCAAAACTTATGCACCATGGGAGTTGGAAACGTATGTCTCTGTTCGAAACAAAGATACTGCAGAAGGTTTAGAGAAGTATTTAAAATCAGGTTCTGGATTTGCCTTTTTGAAAAAGAGATTATTACCTTCTAAGAAAGCATAAAATGATCTCATCCAACAGCATTTCATTACAGTTCGGCAAACGCGTTCTTTTTGAGAACGTGACGATTACCTTTCAGCCTGGCCATTGCTACGGCATCATCGGCGCCAACGGTTCCGGCAAATCCACCTTCCTTAAGATCTTGTCCGGTGAGATCGACACCACCGCTGGGGACGTGTCCGTCACTCCCGGCGAACGCATTTCCGTTTTAAGGCAGGATCAATTCGCTTTTGATGATTGCGAGGTTTTGACGACGGTCATCATGGGATACAAAGAGCTGTATGACGTCATGACCGAGAAAGACGCGCTTTATGCCAAAGCGGATTTTTCGGATGCCGACGGCTTGCGCGCCTCTGAGCTCGAAGGACGTTTCGGCGAAATGAACGGCTGGGATGCCGAGGTACAGGCGGCCAAGCTTTTAAGCGATCTGGGAATCAAGGAAAACCTTCACCGCATGACAATGAACCAGCTGGAAGGCGGGCAAAAAGTGCGTGTGCTTCTGGCGCAGGCGCTTTTTGGTGACCCTCATATTTTGCTTTTGGACGAACCCACCAACCAGCTCGACGTTGAAACCATTATGTGGCTTGAGGAATTTCTTATTGAATTCAAGAACATCGCCATTGTTGTTTCACACGACCGCCATTTTCTTGACAAGGTGTGCACGCACGTTGCCGACGTCGATTATCATAAAATCCAGATCTATCCGGGTAACTATTCATTTTGGGTCCAGGCTAGTCAGCTTGCGCTAAGGCAGCGTTCGGAACAAAATAAAAAAACCGAAGACAAACGCAAAGAGCTTGAGGACTTCGTCGCTCGTTTTAGCGCTAACGCTTCCAAAGCGAAACAAGCCACGTCCCGTAAAAAGATTTTGGAAAAACTCACGATCGATACCATCAAACCTTCTTCGCGCAAGTATCCCTACGTCGGTTTTAAGTTTGAGAAAGAGGCCGGCAACGATATTTTGGATGTGTCTGATCTTGGTAAAATGGTTGATGGGCAGATGATGTTCAAAAATTTTCGTCTGCATGCCGGCAAAGAGGAAAGGATCGCTTTCATCGGACGTTTTGATAAGGCTAAAACAACCTTGTTCCAAATTTTATCAGGGGAGATGAAGGCGGATAGCGGCTCCTTTAAATGGGGTTTTTCGACGTCGCGCGCCTATTTCCCCAAGGATAATAAATCGTATTTTGACGTGGATCTGAATCTGATCGATTGGTTGCGCCAATATTCGGACAATAAAGATGAAAATTTTATCCGCGGTTTTTTGGGCCGAATGCTTTTTTCCGGTGAAGAATCCATGAAATCGGCGCGTGTCCTCTCCGGTGGGGAAAAGGTCCGCTGCATGCTCGCCCGCATGATGCTTGTCGGCGCCAATGTCCTTATTTTGGATGAGCCCACCAACCATTTGGATCTGGAATCCATTATGTCCCTCAACAAAGGTCTAGAGGAGTTCAAAGGCACGGTCCTTTTCTCATCCCATGACCATCAATTTGTGCAGACGGTTGCCAATCGTATCGTTGAAATCACTCCAAACGGTTATATCGACCAGATGGGCACGACGCTGGATGAATATTTGGAGAATGAGACGATCCATAAACGCCGTGAAGTTTTATACGAGGAAGAAATCCCCATTTATCGATAAGCAAGCTGGTGGACTTAAATTTTAAAAAACCCTGCATTAACCACAGTGTAGGGTTTTTTATTCACTATTTTTAACTTGTTTCTCGTAGAGGTTAGCGATAAAATCAACATGGCTTCTGACGAACATTTAAAAAATAATGAAATCACGCACTCTTAAATTTTATTTTTTTTCTTTTCATGCGGTTATATTTTTTGGGGTCGTTTTATCTGTTTGTTCTCCGTTTGGCTTTACAGCAGAAAACAATTCTGAAACCATCGGCCTTATTCAAACTTATGTGGACGCGGTTAAAACGAATGATCCTGGGCTCATCAAAGACGCTTGGGGTGATTTGAACAATAGCCAAGATGCGATTACTTACATGCGCCAAAATATGCCACAGTTATATTATTTATTTCAGGTGAGAGGTTTGTATTTAGAGATGCAGGAGATCCAATCTCGGCGGCCGGAACTTTTTGGTGACAAACAAACAAATTCTGCGACCATTGAGGGGGCCGTTGAAACTTTAAAAAATGACCTTTCTCCCGGCGCAATTGAAGTGGCCAAATTTTCTGTCAGTGAACCAGACCTGACACGGCCACGCACCAATCGCGATATCGCATTGGCGGCTCAAGGCGCTGTGAAGATCGATAATCGGGAGATTGCACTTTCTAATCCTAACCAGAACAAAATTGACAATAAAGATTTTGTGCAAAACCGCGCTCGGTCGTTATTCGATCAAAAATTTCAAGAGCCTGCCACTGAGCTTGTCCCGCGTGGCGATATCTTCTCCAAAGCTCAATTACCGGCCAATCCGGATGTGCGTGTGCGTGGAATTTTTGTTGATGTGATATTAAAAAGATCGTCAAAGGAAGATCGGTATTTGGATATCTATCTTAATGATCATTTGGTTGTTCACGATTTAAGAATTGGCGAAGCATTGGAGTTTTTGAGAATTTACTTGGAACCGGGTATAAATACGCTTAGGTTTTCAACGAGCGGACAGGATCAATCGAAAGAAATAAAAAGTCCTTTTGTCATTGTCGGTTTCAAAAAGACCCTTCAAGGGGATCAAAAATTCTCATTAAATTTGCCTAAGGGATCAATGCAAGCATTACAGGTTGAAGCGGTATATTAATTGATGGGGGGGGATCTGAACATGGACCAGCCGGCTAAAAAAGAAATTAAAAATTTATTATTTGACACGAAAATTAAAAAAATCATGACGACCAAAGTCCATGCTATTCATGAACGCGATGAATTTAGCAAAGCAGTCCAATTGTTTAATGACCACAGCCTTACGCATTTACCGGTTATCACTGATCATAATAAAGTAGTGGGCCTTTTAAGCCATATGTATATTTATAAGACGCAGGCGCCGCGACGATTTGTGGAAGGAGAAATGACAGCCGCACCGGACATGATCATGGATGGGGATGGATTCTATCTTAAAGAAACTTTGGACCGTTTCCAATTAAAAAAGATTATGAAGTTGGATCCTTTGACCTTGAACCAAGAGGAGAGCCTGGCGGTTGCCGTTCATGTGATGGCCAATAAACGCATCGGATGTGTGCCTGTTGTGGATGATCAGAAAAATCTTGTAGGAATTTTAACCAATCAAGATGTTATTAGTTTTTTAGGAATAGCGCTCTCTTAGCTGTTGGTCGGGAGGATATTTTTGATGTTGTTGCGGGAAAAATTTTGGGTCGCTATTTTCGCATTTTTCTGTGTCATCGGCTTTACAGATATATATACACCTTTGGGCAATCACATCTGGGAGAATTATATTGGGTTTCCAGGCCGTTTTGCCATTATGCAGGGGAACAAAATCGGTTACGTTAACGGCCGCAGCAAACTCATCATTCCGCCCAGGTTTGACGACGGCGTACGTTTTTTTAAAGATGGCCTGACTCCGGCAGCCATGGACGGCAATTGGGGATATATTGATGCTGCGGGGCAGTGGAAAATAGCGCCGCAATTTTTTTTAGCTGGAGAATTTCATAATGGTTTGGCCGCGGTTCTTACTCCGTCCGATCAGCATCGCGGCATCCGTAAATTCGGTTTCATTGATGAGTTGGGAAAATTAAGCATCCCGGCAATTTACACGCAAGCCAATAGTTTTTCCGAAGGGGTGGCAGCGATTAAAATCAATGAGGCTTGGGGATTTATCGATCCTGCCGGGGCTTGGGTTATCCGCCCAAGTTTTGAGGATGTGCATGACTTTTCTCAAGGGTTGGCAGCGGTCAAAACGCAAGGCCATTGGGGATTTGTTGATCGTTCCGGCCTTTTTTTGATCCAGCCACAGTTTGACGACGTTAAATCCTTTGCTGATGGACGGGCACCGGCCAAACGCGGTTTGCTGTGGGGCTATATCGATCGTCTGGGAAAGTGGGTTGTTGAGCCCAAATGGCGTACTGTGGGCGTTTTTTCCGAAGGGTTAGCAGCTGTGGATGGAGGATATATTAATCCAAAAGGAGAAATGGCGATCTCTTCTGACAAATTCGGCAAGCTGCGGGATTTTTCCGAAGGCCTGGCAGCGGTTGAAGTGCGTTCACGAAAAAAATCAATGGGTAGTTCATGGGGTTATATCAACCATGCTGGAACATTCGTGATCCAGCCGCGGTTCCAATTGGCATGGGATTTTAAAGGCGGCTTGGCGAGGATCAGTAAAGACAAGAACAATACCCAGCGCGGATATATTCATAAGAACGGAAAGCTCGTCTGGGATCCCATTGATTGGGAACAATCATCAGATTTTAAACATAATGTTAAAACAGCGATAACATTTTTATGTTTTATTTTTGCGGTCGTAATACTTTATTTTTTAAAAAATAGACAAAAGAACCTCTATTATGTTCAAACGATCAGTTAAGTACTGTGATCTTAAAATAAATGATTTTTGACGAAATTGAAGATCTAGCGGCGTATCGGAATATCCCGTATCTTGATGACGTTTTGCGGTTTTTAAAGCGCCCTGATCTTTCACAACCGGAGATCGAGTTACGCGAACGCGATCTATTCGTACGTATCATGAGATATTCTCCCAAGCCCGTTTTTCAAAACAAATTTGAGGCGCACCGTGTTTATGCTGATATCCAGGTCCTGCTTCAGGGGCAGGAGATCATGCAATATGCCAGCCGTTGGGATTGGAACGCAATCACAGACTATGATGTAAAAAACGACTGCCAGTTCTTCGCCGTTGAAAAAAATATTTCTGACTTGATCGTCAATGCTGGTGAATTTGTTATTTTCCTTCCCGGAGAAGGACATCGTTCATCCTGTCAGCCTTCAAATTATACCGGTGAAAATCTGAAATTGGTCTTCAAAGTGAAGATGGGAAAATTATGAGCAACGTACGCCCAGGCCGTTATCAGCATTACAAAGGAAAGTTTTATGAAGTTTTAGGCGCTGCCCAGCACAGTGAGACGATGGAAGAGGTCATCGTTTATAAAGCACTTTATAAAACTCAATTCGGTGAGAATTCCTGGTGGGTAAGGCCGAAGGCGATGTTCGTTGGAAAGATTGTTGTTAATGGACACGAGGTCCCGCGGTTTAGCTATGTTGGTTAAACTTTGGTTGAGTGAGAGGTCACAAGGACACCGGGTCACAATGTCACAACTCAAGTTTTTGTGACCTTGTGACTTGATGACTTTGTGACTCTTAGGAGATGCTTAATATGAAATTACTTTCCTGGAACGTTAACGGCCTGCGGGCCGCTTTGAAAAAAGGCTTTACGGATTTTGTTAAAAAAGAGAATCCCAACGTGCTTTGTCTTCAGGAAACCAAATACGGGGCAGATCCCATTGAGGTTGATCTTGAGGGATATGATCAATTCTGGAACAAAGCTCAGAAACTGGGATATTCGGGGACTGCGATCTTTTCAAAAACAAAACCGCTTTCGGTCATCAACGGAATGGAAATTTCCAAACATGATAACGAGGGGCGGGTCATGACCTGCGAGTTCAACGACTTTTTTTTGGTCAATGTGTATGTGCCTAATTCCAAACGTGACCTTGCCAGGCTCCCGTACCGTCATAAGGAGTGGGATGTTGATTTTTTAAAACATCTTAAAAAATTAGAAAAAAAGAAGCCTGTTATTTTTTGCGGGGACATGAACGTCGCGCATCAGGAGATTGATTTGACTTATCCGAAAGCCAACGTCAATAATCATGGCTTTACTCCTCAAGAACGCGAAGGATTTGACAATATCGTCAAGGCGGGATTTGTCGATACCTTTCGTGAATTTGAAAAGGGCGGCGGCCATTACACCTGGTGGAGTCCGATGGGCAATTGCCGGCCAAAGAACATCGGATGGCGAATTGACTATTTTTGTGTTTCAGCGTCACTGCGTCCGCGCCTGAAAAAAGCGTTCATTTTAAAAGACGTGATGGGTTCTGACCATTGCCCGGTCGGAATTATACTTAATTAACAAACTTAGGGTCAGAAGTCCACAGTCAGATGTCAGAAGAATAAAAAATAGCTTGTGACATCTGACTTCTGACATCTGACCCTAGCTATAAGGCCAGGAAATTCATGGATAAAAAACGCATAACAATTATTCCCGGTGATGGAATCGGGCCTGATATTGTCGCAGCAACCCTTAAGGTGCTCGATCATTTGCAATGCGGGTTTGAATATGATTTTGCCGATGCTGGCCAGACCGCTTTGGACAAGCGCAATGAACTTCTTCCGCAAGAAACATTATTTTTGATCAAAAAAAATGCTATCGCGCTCAAAGGCCCGTTGACAACCCCGATCGGGGAAGGGTTCTCATCGATCAATGTTGCGCTGCGCAAAATGTTTGACCTCTACGCCAACGTCCGTCCCGCCATTTCATTCGCAGGGACGAAATCCCGTTTTGAAAACGTCGACATCATTACAATCCGCGAAAATACCCAGGGAATGTATTCCGGCGAAGGCCAGACGTTGACGGAAAATGGAACACACGCCGAGGCTGTGAGCGTTATCACTCAGGTCGGGGCCGAACGGATCGTCCGTTTTGCCTTTGACTTGGCAAGAAGATATGGGCGTAAAAAGATCGCGGTCGTTCATAAAGCCAATATTTTAAAAACCACCTCAGGCTTATTTTTAAAAACGGCGCGTGAAGTGGCCCGTGAATTCGAAGATATCCAATGCCAGGAAATGATCGTCGATAATTGTTGCATGCAGTTAGTGATGAATCCTGAAAAATTTGATGTCATTGTCACGACCAATTTATTCGGAGATATTATTTCTGATCTGTGCGCCGGCCTTGTGGGAGGTTTGGGGATGGCGCCCGGAGCGAACATCGGGGAAGAGACTGCCATTTTTGAAGCTGTGCACGGCAGCGCTCCGGATATAGCGGATAAACACATTGCCAATCCGACTGCGCTCATGCTCGCTGCTGCCATGATGCTGGATCATTTGCGTATGGCTTCGCGTGCTATCAACCTTCGACATGCCATTCGTGAGGTCATTGCCTCGCATGAACGCGTCACACACGATCTGGGGGGAACAGCCACGACCGATGATTTTACGCAAGCGATCATTGAGCGGCTTTAGACAAAAGTTACGGGTTTTATGTTTAAACATTTTTTATTTATTTTTGTTTTTTTGATCGTCGTCACCGTCGGCGGGTTTTTCTGGGCTCTTCATTCGCCTTTGTTTGTTGAAAAAATCCTAACGAATGTTTTAAAAAAGAATCTCAAAGAATATACGCTGGATGAGCTATCTATCGGCAGCCAACGTTTTTCTTATCCCGGCCGCTTGATTTTTTCCAATGTTGTTTTGCGGATTCATTCCCAAGATGACCATTACCGACTTTCAATCTTTGAATTAGGATGGGAAGGTTTAAATAACTTTTTAATCTCTGATGCTGTTTTGCCCATTTATGCGAAAGAAATGTCCTTGGAAAGTTCTCAGATCCAAGCAAAGACAGGTACGATAAATGGTGTTGTTTATTTTTACGGATGGGGTTTAGCGCATTTTGAAGGGGGCATTTATTTCCAGGACTTAACAGCTTATAAATATCAGCTGAACAATCTGTCTTCAATCTTTACAGGGGATGTCAAACATATTGAATTTCGTCGTTTGGAAACCGATGCCTATAAAGGGAAAATATCCAGCCGGATTTTACTGGATTGGGGCAAAGACGTGCCGTATAGTATAAAGGCCTGGTTTAAGAATTTAGACCTGAGCGCGATGAAAGATGTGGACCCAGCTTTTTATGGGCAAATGGATGGCATCATAAACGCGTCCGTTTCGATTCAGGGCACCGCACGCAATTTTGACTTTTTGAGTTTACAGGCAAAGGTCGCTAAAGATGGCATGGTTAACGCGTCGCTTTTAAAATTTGTGATGCCGTACATTCCGCGAACCCAGGAATCTATTCAGTTAAGTGACATGATCAAAAAAGGATTAAAGGTGCCGGTCGAAGTGGCCGCGTTTGAGATTCATAGTATCGACCAGCATAAACTTTCCGGGATCGCCAAGTTTGCGATCAAACAGTTGAATTTAGATCTGAATTTGCCCATCGATATTTTATATGACGGAAATTTTTACTCTTTGATTCAGTGGGTCAAAAAATTTAGCAAATAGGAGGACGCATGAAAAGAATAAATACAACAAGCATGGCATTGATCACGGGTGCGATCTTGGCCTTGCAGGGATGCACGGTCAAAGCAGTAGGGGATCCGAACCGTCCCATTACCATTAACGCACACATTACCATCGACGTCAAAGGCCTGGAAAAAACTGCTAACAATATTGAGGATTATGTGAGCGGCGCTCCTGAACAGGGAACTTTAAAGACACAAGGGGGAAAATAAAATGAAAAAACAACATCAGTTAATAAAAATCTCGCTTTTAGCGCTTATGACCACAGTCTTGATCTCAAATGTTTGGGCTGCGTCTTATGACATCAAAGAAATGACGCCGGAAGTTAAATCTGCCTTGGACAGCCGCCGGGCAAGGAACGAACAGTTACGTTCCTTAAAGGCCCAAGGGATCATCGGAGAAAATAACAATGGTTACGTTCAGGTTTTAAAACCTGACAGTGAGGCTGATGGTTTAGTTGTCGCTGAAAACCAGGATCGTAAGGTGATCTATCAAACCATTGTCGCTCAGAACAATTTACCCGCGGATGCATTAAGCACCGTTGAACACGTCTTCGCCCAGGTCCAACGCGACAAAGCCGCTGTCAGAGATCCTGTCCAGGATGAATCGGGCAACTGGAAGATGAAATAAAGGCCTCGGTGGTCATTGATTTTTTAAAGAATGATCCGTGCACTGACGAAATATCTTTGACTTGTTGAAACGTTGTGTTGGCATTAGAATAAGTATGCTTCGGTTTATTTTTTGCAGTAGTTGCTGGTTTCCCAATTTAGTCTAGCCAAGGAGGAAGTATGATCAGTGCGATTCTTGACAGCCAACTTATGATCACTGTTAATAACAAAGTGGGCACTCTTGCCGAGGTCACGAATGTTATTTCTGCATCGAAGATCAATTTGATTGCCATCAGCGCTTATGCAGTCGAAAATGTCGGCCACATTGTGTTCGTTACTGAAAATAACAAAGAGGCCAAACGTCTTCTAAAAACTAAAAAATATGATGTCCGTGAGGAACCTGTTGTTCTGGTGACGCTGGATAACAAGCCCGGAGCGCTGCAAATGGTCACAACCAAAATTGCACAAGCGGGGATAGACTTAACATTTATTTACGGCAGCGTGGAGAAAGAGGGGATCATCAGCCGTATTGTCATGATCTCGGAAGATAATCAGTCATTGCTTGTGGCTATTCGACGTTAAGTAAGGAGAAAATTCATGCCGTCTCTTTTTTCAATGATCGTCCAAGGTGAGATTCCCTGCCATAAGGTCATGGAAGATGACCGTTATTTGGCGTTTTTGGATATACGGCCGATCAACCCAGGCCATACATTGGTCATCCCCAAAAAAGAGATCGATTACATTTTTGACCTGGATGATGATCTTTTTTCGGGACTTATGGTGTTCGCCAAAAAAGTGGCAGTAAAGATCAAAAAATCCGTTGACTGCCAACGTATTGGCCTCATGGTAGCCGGCCTGGAAGTCCCGCATGCCCATGTGCACTTGGTTCCAATCAATTCCATCGGCGACCTGAATTTTGCAAAAGCCAGGCCATGCCCGCCGGAAGAGTTAGCGAAACTGGCGGATAAGATTCGCATGGCGTAAGGCGCAGGGCGTCGGGCCCGACGCCTTGCGCCAAACGCCCAACCCCCGTTCATGATCCGACAGTTCACCAAAGAATTTCGTATCATTCAAAACGCTGACCGGCTTGCCGAACGAATTTTCCTCTCACTGACCCTGTTTTTTATCGCCTTCATTATTTTTGCCAGTTGTTTTTTAACAAATTCCCCTAAGTACAAATTCAAATCCAACGTCTTTCTTCAGATCATTTCCATGCCATCTTTGGACTATGCGTTGGCTTACCACAACTTGGGAGATATAGCCACTAATGTCCTTTTTTATATTCCATTAGGGCTTTTTTTGTCGTTAACAGTATCATTTCGAAAACCGCGCTTTTTTACTCCATGGCTTTTATTGGGATTTTTTTTGAGCGCTTTCATGGAAATTTCCCAATATTTTATCGGGCGTTATGCGGACCCAGTGGACCTCCTCACCAACACGCTTGGTTCTATTTTTGGTTTCTGGCTGGGTGTTTTTGCCATCAAATATTTTGGCCTTAGGCCAGCAGCTGTTTTGGGTATTAACCCCGATGATCAAACGAGCACCAAGGTCAATACGATCGCTTCCATTCGTTTTTTATATATCGCGGTTTATTTGGTGAGTTCTTTTTTGCCCTTTGATCTGACATTTCATTTTTCTCATATCTACGCCAAATTGCATCCAGATAAATATGGGCAATTCCGTTTAATCCTGGATCCATTTTATCATTTTTTACGATGGAATCACGACGCTGAAGCTGTGATCGGGCTTTTTCTTGGACTCTTGCCAGTTGGTATTTTAACGGCGATTCTCGGTGGATTTCATAAGAAACTTAAACCGCTTGGGCCTGTGATCGTTTGTTTTCTCTTGGCTGCGGTCTGCGAAGCGGGGCAGGTATTTGTTTTTTCGCGTACGTCCGATATCCTCATGCTCCCCTTGGCCATCGCGGCCGGCGTTTTAGGCTGGCTTATTGCGCTCGTTTGGTTTATGCTCCAGGATTTTGAGGGATACTCATTTTTTGAAAGCGCAAACCATCGAAATATGTTTTTATTATTCATCATGGCCGGATATTTTTTGATTCTGCTCTTGGCGATACTGTCGCCGTATCATTTCGAATACAGCCTTAAGGCCATAGAACAAAAACTTGTTTATCAAACGAATTGGGTTCCGTTTCGCAATCAACTGGAGATGCGCAATGTTGAGACCAGTTTTTGGCTTGTACGAAACGTCGGGGCGTTCATTCCCATGGGGCTTTTACTAACCTTTTGGATGAGGATTCATTTTCCTCTATTAGAGAGATTATGGGTTATCAGTATCGCAGGTTTTTTTTGTGCGTTAAGCGTACTTATTTTGGAACTTTTCAGGGTAATGGGCGTTGGCTACTACAGTGACGTCACTAATGTGTTTTTAGGCTGTTGCGGAGGGATTATGGGAAGCATATTTTTTCGTTTTCTGGCAAAATAAATTATTCTTCTTCGCATTAGCCATGGAACGCGATGTGCTTCGAAGCCCGCCTGCCAGTAATGTGTAACATGGCGGGTAGGCAACATTCTGCTTCTCGAGGAATAATTGCCTGCCCGCCACCTCACATACTTACTGGCAGACGGGCTGCGAAGCTTAAGCATTAATCCGTTGCTAGAGCGAAGCAGAATATAAGGAGGGGACGACCTGCGTTTTTCACGTGCCTTTGAAGAAAAAATAACGTTGGTTTTTTAGTCCACGACGTATGATTCTAATAGCACGGCTTGTTGATCGCGGGTCGTCAATTGAGTGTAAAGATGAGGAGATGATGCGGGGATATAGTCTGTTAACTGATTCACAGGATTGGTGAGTCCCGGATTTGAAGCTGTTTCCGGGATGGTAACCGATAAGGTAAATGAGACTGTTTGGCTGACCTGCGCCTGGAGCGAGGTCGGCCAAAAGAGAATGGCGAACAGTAAGGTTATGGTAAAAGATCTTAAAAACATAAAGCCCTCTTAATAACATCGGCAAACATACCGAAAAGAGGGCAGAGTAACTCCATGGCCATTTTACGTGTGGACCACGGCAACCAGACAGCCATATCTTTTTAGGAACGCAGGCTCACGGCTTTGTCTCTAAACCCTTGGGGTTTGGAGCCCTATGAAGTCGCCGGTGTTTAAAACCTTTGACATCGCTAGGGGTCCTACTCTTTCAAGTAGTTTACCTTTAAGAAAAATTCTAAAAGATCAAGGGGTAGCTACCCAATTGCTAATTCAAGTATACCATATGCATTCAGGCGATTTCCAAACGGATTGCCATTTTTTTGTTGAAGAAACGTTTAAAAATAAGATAATAGAACATCCCAACCTAATTGGTTGGAATATCGTTAACCACCGATTTTGAGGTAGATATGAATCACGCGATTTTGCTTATTTCCTGTCCTGACCAAAAAGGGATCACCGCCGCCATTACCAGTTTTATTTCCAATAATAATGGAAACATTGTTCATGCCGATCAGCACATCGACGAACAATCCAACACGTTTTTTATGCGTTTGGAATGGTCGCTGGAGGGCTTTAAAATTCCAAATGATCAGATCAGCCAAAACTTCGATCCCATCGCCCAAAAATTCGGAATGACCTGGGAGCTAAGCTTCACAAAAAAACGAAGCCGGGTGGCCATTTTTGTTTCTAAACATCTTCATTGTCTGCAAGACCTTCTTATTCGCCACAAAGCCGGGCAGTTGAACTGCACGATCGCTGTCATCATCAGCAACCATCCTGATGCCAGACCACTGGCTCAAGAATTCGGCATCAGATTCGAAGAGTTCCCCGTTGTTAAAGAAAATAAAACAGAGCAGGAACAGCGACAAATTCAGATTCTAAAACAGGAACATGTTGAGGTCATCATTTTAGCGCGTTATCATCAAATTTTGACCAGTGCATTCGTGCGGCAATTTCCGAACCGCATCATCAATATCCACCATTCGTTCTTGCCCGCATTCATCGGTGGCAGCCCATATCTTCAGGCGTATCAAAAAGGGGTCAAGATCATTGGCGCTACCAGTCATTATGTCATTGAGGAGTTGGACGCCGGGCCTATCATCGAACAAGATATCGTCCGCATCAGCCATCGTGATGCATTGGAAGATCTTGTCCGTAAAGGGGAGGATCTGGAAAAATCAGTGTTAAGCCGGGCCGTGCGCTGGCATTTGCAAAAAAAGATTTTGTGCTACGCTAACAAAACAGTAGTTTTTGATTAAGCAGGAGGGCTTATGGATACCTTTACGCTTGTCATCGGCAATAAAAATTATTCATCATGGTCATTAAGGCCATGGCTTCTTCTTAAATATTTTGAAATCCCTTTTAACGAGGTTCTGATTCCGTTATATGAAGGGAATTATAAACATGAACTTTTGCGGTATTCTAACGCAGGAAAAGTACCCATCTTGGTGCATGGAGGATTAACGCTGGGGGAATCCCTGGCGATCATGGAATATCTTGCCGAAGTTTTTCCAGAAAAGAAAATGTGGCCTGCCAACCGCGAGGACCGTGCCTGGGCCCGTGCGGTGAGCCACGAAATGCATGCTGGTTTTTCCGTATTGCGCAACAATATGCCGATGAATATCCGCGGAAGTTATCCGGGCAAGGGACGTACCCCTGAAGTCGAAAAAGATATCACCAGGATCGACGAAATCTGGACGAATTGCCGCAAAGAATTTAAGAATAAAGGAAATTTTCTTTTCGGTCACTTTACGATCACCGATGCCATGTTCGCGCCGGTCGTGACACGATTTAATACTTACGGAGTTAAGCCTTCGTTACCGGCCCAGGAATATATGGAAATCATCGGAAAATTGCCCGCCTTAAAAGAATGGAGCAAGGCCGCGGTCATGGAATCCCAGGTCATTGCGGCGTCGGAAAAATATACAGTTTAAACGGTAATGGTGACCTTGACATTGCCGAAGCGCTAGTGTAACATACGGCAATATTTTTTTGTCTTACGTTTGATTTTGGAGAGGTGTCAGAGTGGTTGAATGAGCACGCTTGGAAGGCGTGTGTGCATCGAAAGGTGCATCGAGAGTTCGAATCTCTCCCTCTCCGTTCTTCTTCGCTCCCGCATTTTCATGTGGGAGCTTCGAAGGAACAGGTTTGAAGTGGCATAATATGAAACATATTGTCTATATTTTATTAAGTGAGAAAAACCAAAATCGGTATTATATCGGATTAACACAAAATTTAGAACTTCGACTAAAATTTCACAATGAAGGAAGTGACGGATATAGTAAGCGGTATGCGCCTTGGAAAGTAGAAACATTTATAACATTTCAGAATGAAAAAAAGGCAATTGCATTCGAAAAATACTTAAAAGCTGGCTCTGGCCAAGCATTTCTTAAAAAAAGATTCATCGAGTCGTTTCCAGAATCTGTTCCTGCGAAGCCCATACCAGCTATTGTTTCTCGGGGGGCGAAGTAGAATGGATCTTCATGACGCCTGGAGCAAAGCCTTAAAAAATACCGAAATCGTGCGCGCCCGCGTGTCCGCGCTTCAAACCTTCCAAAGCACGCATGTCCCATATATCCTGCTTTGCGAATCCGAAATTAATATCGGTGACACCGTGGTCCGCCGGGGAGAGGTCATGGTGGATAAACCCTCCTTGATTCTTCCGCCGAACATGCCGCAACTTGAAGGTTTCGAGTTTCCTCAAGAGCAACCCTTTGATGAACAGGCCATGATCAATTTTCTTTTGATCCGCGGCATAAGTTTACCGTCCATGAAATATAACAATAAGACGTACAACCTGGATGTCTTTGAAGGCAACCTTGACAAAGCGGTTAAACATTTCCTCAAAGAATTACAACAGCAGGAAAATGTCAGCGCCGGGCTTTTGGTCGGGCCCGAAGACGTTTGGCAATTTTCCCTTTTGATCTTTATTTGTTCGCAGATCACCAGAAATACGGAAGTTGATATCCGTAAACTCATTGAAGATTATAAAAAACGGGAACTTTAGTTTTTGTCATGCCCGTGGAAACGGGCATCCAGGGATGTGGATTCCCGCTTGCGCGGGAATGACAAACTAAAAATTTTATGAAAAAATTCTTTTTATTTTTCATTGCTTTATTTTTTTCTCCCATTCTGCTCTGGGCCGCAAGCGATATCACGTCCCGTCATGTTTTAGCTAACGGAATGGTGGTCCTCATCAGTGAAATGCCCACGAGTCCCACGGTTTCCATTTATGCTTTGGTAAAAACCGGCTCAGCCACGGAAGGCAAATATCTGGGTATGGGGATCTCGCATTTTGTCGAGCACATGCTTTTTAAAGGAACCAAAAAACGTGCCGTCGGTGCGATCTCGAAAGAAGTAAGCGCCTTGGGGGGAAGGATTAATGCCTCGACGAGTTATGATGAAACCATGTACACACTGGATGTGCCGAAGGAATCTTTTTCTCAAGGGTTTGATATCATCGCCGACATGGTTATGAATTCAGTTTTCGATCCTGAGGAGGTCAAAAAAGAACGCGAAGTGATCTTCGGGGAAATGCGCATGATCAACGACCGCCCCGAACGTAAGCTGGGCGACCTGGTTTCCCGCAGCGTCTATTTACGGCATCCCTATCGGCATCCCATCATCGGTTATGTGCCTTTGTTCGAAAAAATCACACAAGAAGAACTGGTTGATTATTATACAACGCATTACATTCCCAATAATACGATCCTGTCAATCGCCGGCCCGGTTAAATCTAAAGATGTTATGTCTTTAGTAACCAAAGCGTTCAAGGATTTTCAACCCAAACCGTATGTCGATCGCAATCTTCCCAAGGAACCTGAACAGATCAGCCCTCGTCGGGTCGAAGAAGAATACCCCAGTGATGCCTATCGGTTTTCTATGGCCTATCAGGGCGTGAATTTATTTGACGAGGATATGTATGCCATGGACGTCCTTGCCATGATCCTGGGGCAGGGGGAGAGTTCGCGCCTTTATTTAGACGTTTTTAAAAAACAGGGGTTGGTGGATTCGATTGGCGCCTCCAACAATACGCCGGTTGACCGTGGCGTTTTTGAGATCAATACTGAACTTTCGAACAATAACGTTGACGCTGCAATCAAGGCCATTAAGAAAAATATCGAAGATATCCAAAAAAATGGCGTTGGGCCGGATGAATTGGAAAAGACCAAGCGCCAGGTTTTGAGTTCAACGATCTTTGGACGCCAAACATCCCCTGAGGTTGCCTACAGGGTCGCTGTCGACGAAGCATTTGCAGGAGATTATGCGTTCGCCGATAAATATCTTCAACATATCCGTCAAGTGACCAATCAGGATATTGTGCGTGTCGCACGCAAATATTTTTTAGATGATCATTTAACGGTGGTTGTTCTTAAACCGCAGGCAAAGGAAGATCAAAAACCTTCTCAAGGTGAACAACACCGAGAAAACGAAATTAAAAAAGAAATTTTTTCCAATGGATTAACGATTCTTCTAAAAGAAGATCACACCTTTCCGCTCATTTCCATGAATGTGCTTGTCAATGCCGGCACTCGGGAAGAACCGGCTGAGCTAAACGGTCTTAATGAGCTCACGGCTGACCTGTGGGTCAATGGAACCAAACGATGGAGCTCAAAACAGATCGCTCAAATGGTGGAGTCGCACGGGGCGACAATGAACTCTTACGGCGGGCAAAACACGATGAGCTTACGCATGAATTCCCTGTCGGAAGACCTGAGATTTACGCTGGACTTAATCGAGGAATGCATCAAGAACCCTTCATTTGCCATGGAAGATTTTAACAAACAGCAAGAAAAAAATATTGCTGATATCAAACAGCGGGCTGATAGCATTTTTGATATGAGCTGGCATCATCTGAAAGAGGCCCTTTTTATCACTCATCCGATGCGTCTGGAAACATTAGGCACGATGGAAAGTGTTGAACGTATCACACGCAATGACGTAGCTCTTTTTTATCAACGATCTTTAACGCCCCGCCATATGGTAATAAGTTTTTACGGGGACATTGATCCCGAACAGGCTTTGGCAGAACTTAAAAAACGGTTTGGGAATTTGCCCGATCACCCGGTCAAACATTCAAAATTCCATGAAGATCAGCCGCAAGCCCTGCGTGAAAAAAATTTTGAAATGGATAAAGAGCAGGCGGCCCTGTTCATGGGATTTCATGCGCCGGATCTCTATGACCCGGATCGTTATGGGATGGATGTTATTTCTTCGATTTTTGGTTCTTCACTCAATGGCCGGATGTTCGTCAAAATCCGTGAAGAATTGGGGAATGCCTACACATTAGGTTCTGGCTATTCACCAAGCCTTGATGCAGGAATGATTTATTTTTATGTTTTGACGACCGATGCGCAAGTCGACAAAGTAAAAGAGATCCTGCTACGGGAAATTCAAAAAATTCTTGATGTTCCTGTTGCGTCTGATGAATTGGCATCAACCAAGGCCAAACTCAAAGGGGATTTCATTTTAGAATTCAATACGGTCGGGCAATTGGCTTTTTTAACAGCTCTTCACGAACTTTACGGGCTTGGGTATAATCATTATACGGTGTATGCGTCCCAAATTGATAGCGTAACCAACCAAGACATCCAGCGTATTGCCCGTAAATATTTGGATCCGAAAAGAGCTACGATCATTATTACAAGACCTATAAAAAAAGATAAAAAACAATGATTCTCCTCGAAAACGGGCGAATTTCTTATTTACAAGCCTTTTAAACGATGATAGATTAAACATCATTGCCATTGTATGTCATTCCCGCAAAAGCGGGAATCCAGATGAGATTGCGTGATGGATCCCCGCTTCCGCGGGGATGACAAAATTATTATGAATCAACTCAAAGCCATAGAACTTGAATATTTGCTCATTCCTCGCCTCAAAGGCAAGATTGAGCTTCTGCAGCCCCATGAGGAGAGGGAAGCGGCAGTCTTCAGCGCCCTTGAGGAGGTTTTAAAAAGCGATAGTAAAGGTTACTTTGTTAGTGAATTTCCTACCCAAAGCCAAAAACAACATTTTGTCACAAATTTCTTTTCCTACGGCGTCATTGAAGAAATGCTTTCCGATATCAATGTTGAGGACATTATTATCAATGGCTTAAAACCGATCTATATCCACCACGCCCAGGATGGATTTATATCAACGGGCAAATATTTTCAAAGCCGAAAAGAGCTTGATCTTTTTATTAAAAAACTTTTACTTTTTGGCGGGCGCAACGATTTTCACAAGATCGTCAACCTGGAATTAGCGAATTTGGCTGGCCGCGTCAACATTATTCACTCACCATTCGGCCCCCAATTGTGCATCACAAAAGCGAAAGTGGACCCTATCAGTGTTGTTGATCTGGTCAAACGCGGAACCCTTTCAATTGAAGCGGCATCGCAACTGTGGATTTATATTGACGGATTATCTATCCGGCCGGCTAATATTATCATTGCGGGAGGCCCGGGGACAGGCAAGACCACGCTTTTAAACGCGCTTTTGAGTTTTGTTCCGGTCAGTGACCGCATGGTTATTATTGAAGATACTTTGGAACTCAATACTTTTTTGGATGAGAGCTGTTCCCGATTGGAAAGCGACGACGAAATCAGCCTGGCGGACCTTGTTAAAAATAGCCTGCGCATGCGCCCTGAACGCGTCATCATCGGTGAGGTCCGTGGTGCGGAAGCCCGGGATATGATCACCGCTTCCAACATTGGGAAATACTGCATGTGCACGATCCACGCGCTCACCGCACGCGAGGCGATCATCCGTTTGCAGAATGAACCGATGAACATCCCGGAAATTCTTGTGAATTTGATCGACGTGTTTGTGGTCTTGAAACGTTATCACGTTGGTGAACGTGTATTCCGGATTGTCGATGAGATCAGCGAAACAGGAGGGATGGAGCAATCTAAAATTTTATTAGCTCCTATATTTAAATATAATTACGATAAACAAGATTTGCAGATGGTTTCTCCAAGCACAGTTTTTCGTGACCGCTTGGCATCACAATCGGGTCTTACGCCGCGTGAGATTATCGATGAACTTGTCATACGCGCGCATGCTTTAAATGAATTGGTTCATCGCAACATGCATACCATGAAAGATGTCACCACATTTTGCCGGGCCTACAAAAATAACCCCAGAGAATGTTTATCCCGTATGGGTCTGGACCGTACGAAAATCCTGCAATTTAATAATCAAGAAATCAACAAACAGCACTGACCGATTGAAATAGATATTGAGTTTTAGGGCGGTTTTATATATAATCCTGCCTTACTCGATTTGTTCTTTTATTGACCTTCTCCTTACCAATAGAAATGACAAATCTCCAAGCATCATCGATTCCGAAAGTTGGAGATTTGTCATTGATAAAGAAAAGGTCAATAACTTGTCAACTTGAAATTACGTGCGCTTGCCCTGATTTTTCTAATAATAAAACAGAGGTAATCAGGACTAACGCAAATATTTCTAATAAAAAACCACGGTAGTTTGCGCTTGTAGCTCAACTGGATAGAGCATCAGCCTACGGAGCTGAGGGTTGCAGGTTCGAGCCCTGCCAAGCGCGCATTTTAACGATTTCAAACGACTCGTGTCCATGGACATGAATAATTGAAAACCTGGCGGTTAAGATGTCGATGACTGCTGGGTTTTTTTCATTTGTGAAAGACCTTGATGCCATCCATTCTTGAGCAAACATACATGAAAGAAGCATTGCGGCAGGCCATGATGGCAGCCCAAAAGGACGAAGTCCCAGTGGGGGCCGTTATTGTCTATCAGAATAAAATTATCGCTAAGGCACATAATCAGATTGAGCTCTTAAAAGATCCAACCGCGCACGCAGAAATGATCGCGATCACGCAGGCGACGAATTTTCTTCAAGCGAAGTGGTTGCAGGACTGTACGATGTATGTTACAATCGAGCCCTGTTCGATGTGCGCAGGGGCACTTGTTCTCTCGAGGATTGGCCGTGTTGTCTTCGGAGCGCATGATGAAAAGACCGGAGCCTGCGGGTCCATCGTCAACATCGCACAGCATGGTCAACTTAACCATCGTATTGATCTCTCCAGCGGTCTTTTGGGGAATGAGTGTGGTGCGCTGATGAGCGAATTTTTTAAGAAGAAACGAAAAAAGAATTAAATTGTAGGGGCGGGTTTTAAACTCGCCCCTACATGATTTTTTTAGATTTTCAGGAGAGGTGGCCCTGACCGTTCTGGAAAAAATTTTAGGAAGTCAGGACTACCCTGTTAAAAATATTTGGAGAGGTGGCAGAGTGGTTGAATGCAATTGCCTGCTAAGCAATTAGCCTAGGTAACTGGGCTCTCGGGTTCGAATCCCGGCCTCTCCGTGGTTCGACTCGCTTCGCTCGCTCACCACAAGTTTTTGGCGAGATGAGCGAAGCGATTATCTTACGGTTAAAGCCTTTTAGCATTTCCGCACAAGACCCTACCGCTGCTAATTTTTTAAAATTCTCCACAACCCTTTTAAAATCAATCGTCTAAAAACTTCATTTTTCCCTTGTATTCATTTCCCTTTAAGGCAAAATGAAGTCAAGTATTCAACGAGGAGAAAAGTGCGGGCAAAAATATTTTTATTATGTATTGCTATTATTGGGCTTACCTTTTGCGTCCCGTCGAAAGCGTTTTCAGAAAACGATGATCGCATGAATCTTATTTCCAAAGAACTGGATTGTGTTTCTGCGCACGAACAACAAGGGACAGTCGATTGGAATGACGTTTGTTATTCTTCATCCAATAGTCGTGAACGGACCATTGCCAAAGCCATGGATCAGATGATCCAGGAACATCAGAACATGAGCGAAGAAATGCTTGCTAATAATTCCGAAGATGAAAAACATAACGGGCCCAGAACCATAGATGACGTATATCAAGATCAGCAAGCGAGCAATAACGATGACGACACTTTTACTGACCAACCGAATGAACAGGTTACAACCGAAAATATTGAGAACAATACTGATGAACAAGAGCCGTCTTATGACGGGCAAGATCAAAGCCAATATTTTTCCGTCGACGAATCAGTCCCAGAAAGCAATGACGAAACAGCTGATCAAGTAAATTCCAGAAAACATGAATTTGATTTGGGACGTGAAGACTACTACTACCGATATGAAGAAGACATCCCGATTTATATACGCGGTGTGATGCATGGTTTTTATGCCAATTATACCTACCGTCCGGAAGAAGAAAGTCCGCTTAATAATGAAGTGGTGAGTATGTATAAATTTGAAGGCAGTTATACCCGGGGTGATCTGGATTATGAAGGGTCGGGTATGGATAATGACAGGACCAACAAAACATACGAAATCCGGGGCCTCTTGGGCAAAGATTACGTTTTAGATGACCATTCACGGGTTACGCCTTACGTCGGGCTTGGTTACCGTTACCTGATTGACCGGGGCGGCGGCAGGCTGACAGACGCCAATTTCTACGGATACAACCGCGAATCGAATTATTATTATTTGCCCATCGGTTGTTTTGTCGATATTCCTGCCCCGCACGACTGGAATATCGGATTGAATTTCGAATATGATTTCTTTTTGCAAGGCGTTCAAAAAAGCCGCTTGAGCGACGGCGATCAGTTCAATGGTTTGGGGAATGATGATATCCGCAATCATCAAAGCAAAGGTTTTGGTTTGCGCGGCTCGGTCAAATTTTTGAAAAAATTACCGGGATTAGATTTCTATGTCGAGCCTTTCATCCGCTATTGGAACATTGATCGTTCGAGTTTGCAAAGCGCGAGGGTGGATGGTACTTTTTCAAGCACATGGAACGAACCTAAAAATAACACAACGGAGATCGGTTCTAAAATTGGCCTGCAGTTTTAATTTAGAACGCACTTTATGACTATGCCCCCACAACAGATCACTAGAGTTATCCTTGTAATAATTTTATTAAGTATTTTTCTTCCCATTTCTGCAATAGCAAAAACAGATGACCGCATGGCTGTAATAAATAGGGAATTGGATTGCATTTCAAGTCACGAGAACGAAAAAGGTTTGGACTGGAATGATGTGTGCTATTCTTCACCCGATGAGGAAAAGGCTACCTTGCGTGATCGCCTTATTGCCAAATCCATGAACCAAGTCATTAAAGAACATGAGGCTTCCGCGGAAGAATTGCTCCGGGAAAAGAATGGCACAGAAGAGAACGAGGATTCAACGTTAACCGTGGATGATGCCGCAAAAAAACATAATGAATACTACAATTCAGAACCTTCAGTCGGTGATGATGCGACCGGTCAAGAGGATGCTGCGTCGGAAATATCTTCATCGGAAAACAACGAAAATATGAACACCGCTGATCAGTCTTCACAAAACAGAAAAGCACGCTCGTACACACAATATGCCAGTTCTGATTTCAGTTCAGATCATTCGCAAGAAGATGAAGGATTTCTACCAAAATCAAACGATAACCAGCCACCGTACACTGACCGCCTGGAAAGAGCGTTGGATAATAAGAGAGATCATACAGAAAAACATTTTGGCCTTGGATTCGAAGCTTATGACTATAACTATAAGGAACCCGGTTTAGACGTCGAGCTTGATGCCAACGGCCCTTTTTATGGGGTCTACATGGATTATTCGGTTCATCTGGCAAGTTCTGACAGCCTCTTTGATGATGTTATCGATATGTATGCAGCCCAGATCTCTTACAGTCATGGGTATACTAATTATACGGGTTCAGGAACAATAGATAACGAACCCAATTCTGTTTGGGAATTCCGGGGTTTAATGGGAAAAGATCTTTCTGTCAGCGATGCTTCACGATTAACACCGTATTCCGGCCTTGGTTTCCGGTATTTAAGAAATGACTCCGGCGGAATGCTTTCAAGTACCGGTGCTGCCGGTTATGATCGAGAATCCCGTTATCTGTATTTGCCGCTTGGTGTTGAATTCGCCACACCATTGATCGACCACTGGATATTTATGCCTTCTTTTGAAATGGATGTTCTTTTAATGGGTTGGCAGGCGAGCCATTTGACACAGGCGGGTTATTTCCACGACATTAATAATAAACAACGTAACGGCTACGGCGTACGGGGATCTCTCAAATTCATCAAACAAGGGGAACGGATGGATTATGTATTTGAGCCTTTTTTCCGTCATTGGTATATTGGGGATTCAAACACGGACGACGATGGTGTTTTTGTATGGCAGGAGCCAAGAAATAAAACAACCGAGTACGGTGTCCGGTTAGGCGCGCAGTTTTAATGTTTTTAAAGCAGTTGCAGTTATGACCTGGTCAATGAAAGAACGATATCTTTTTTAATAAGGATATCGTTTTATTTTTATGGAACCTCAACATTTAGCCAAGATCATCGAAGAATTAAAACTTAAACCCAAGCAGGTGGCCGATACCATTGAGCTTTTGGACGGCGGGGCGACTGTGCCTTTTATTGCGCGTTACCGCAAAGAAGCCACCGGCAGCCTCGATGAAGTACAAATCACATCGATTCGCGACCGCTTCCAGGAATTGCGTGAACTTGACAAGCGCCGCGAAGCGGTCCTTGAATCCATCCAAAAGCAGAATAAATTAACCGACGAGCTTAAAGCCAAAATCCTTGCGGCTAAATCTATGACGGAACTGGAAGATCTGTATCTTCCGTACAAACCCAAACGCCGCACGCGGGCGATGGTTGCCAAAGAAAAAGGGTTGGAGCCTTTAGCACAGCTTATTTTTGAACAAAAACCGGATATCGACCCTGAAAAAGAAGCGCTCAATTTCGTTGATGCCGAGAAAAAAGTGATATCAACCGACGAGGCCTTGGCCGGCGCGCGCGATATCATCGCTGAATGGATCAATGAGGACGCCATCGTCCGCGCCAAGATGCGCGAACTTTTTATGACCAAGGCCACATTCGCCTCCAAGGTCATCAAAGGCAAAGAAGAGGCAGGGATCAAATTTAAAGATTATTTTGAATGGAGCGAAGCGGTCTCGACGGCACCGTCGCACCGCATCCTCGCCATGCGCAGGGCAGAGAAGGAAGAGATCATTGTGCTGCGCGTTCTGCCTCCGGAAGAAGAGGCGCTTGTGATCCTGCGGACGATGTTCATTAAATCAAACGTCCGTCATTGCGAGCCGAAGGCGAAGCAATCGCATCCGCTTGGGATTGCTTCGTCCCCTGCGGGGACTCGCAATGACGATTCTCCATCTTCTCATCAAGTCCTGCTTGCCGTCGACGATTCATACAAACGCCTTTTGTCCTTGTCCATGGAATCTGAAATCCGCATGATCACAAAACAAAAAGCAGATGAAGAAGCAATTGCGGTTTTCGCCAAAAATTTACGCCAGCTTTTAATGGAGGCGGCCTTGGGACAAAAAGCAACACTGGCGATCGATCCCGGTTTTCGCACCGGATGCAAAGTGGTTTGCTTAGACGCGCAGGGAAAACTGCTGGAGAACACGACGATCTTTATTTTCCAGTCAGAAGCTGAAAAAGAAATGGCCACCCAAACGGTCAAAAAACTTTGCACAAAATATAAAATCGAAACGATCGCGATCGGCAACGGCACGGCCAGCCGCGAAACAGAAAGTTTTGTGCGCGGCCTGGGATTGCCCAAAGAAATTTTAATCGTTATGGTCAATGAAAGCGGGGCGTCGATCTATTCAGCGTCGGATGTTGCCCGTGAAGAATTCCCCGCTCATGATGTGACCGTACGCGGCGCAATTTCCATCGGCCGGCGATTGCAGGATCCTTTGGCCGAACTCGTCAAGATTGATCCCAAAAGCATCGGCGTCGGGCAATATCAGCACGACGTGGACCAATCCAAACTTAAAAATAGTCTGGACGATGTGGTCACCAGCTGCGTGAATCAGGTCGGCGTTGAACTCAACACATCCAGTAAACAGCTTTTGATGTATGTTTCCGGTCTCGGCCCGGCACTGGCGCAGGCGATCGTGGAATACCGCAACCAACACGGCGCGTTTGGTTCAAGAGAAGAGTTGAAATCGATCCCGCGTTTAAGCGCCAAAGTTTTTGAACAGGCAGCAGGATTCTTGCGCATCCGCGGGGCGTCCAATCCGCTGGATACCAGCGCTGTCCACCCGGAACGGTACACATTGGTTGAACAAATGGCCAAAGAATCCGGATGTTCGCTCAAGGATCTCATGGCGAATGAAACTTTACACAAAAAAATCGATGTTCATAGATATGTCAGCGATTCCGTCGGTCTTCCGACTTTATTGGACATCATGCAGGAATTGGCAAAGCCCGGCCGCGACCCACGCGCGAAATTTGAGGCCGTGCAATTCAAAGAAGGGGTGCATTCCATCGACCAGCTGACTCCGGGCATGAAATTAAACGGCATTGTCACCAACATCACCAATTTCGGCTGTTTTGTGGATATCGGAGTGCATCACGACGGCTTGGTCCACATCAGCGAAATGTCTGACCATTTTATCAAAAATACCACTGATGTGGTGCAAGTCCACCAAAAAGTATCGGTCACGGTGATGGAAGTGGATATCAAACGCCAGCGCATTGCGTTGTCCATGCGCCAAAACCCAACTTTCGGCAATTCGGACAAATCTTCCAAAGGTCCCCAAAAACCTTCCCCAGCCGCCAAAGCAGTGACAAATAAAGAAAAAGCCCCTGCCAATCAACGTAAACCCTTATACGGCTCATATTAAAGTTAAAAATAAATTGGTTTTACTCCCAAGTTCATGGTATATTTCTGCTAACTTAGACTAATTCAAGTGTCATTTTTATACATAATAATACAGTATTTTGACATAAAATTTTGCAGTTTCGTTAACTTCAAAGGAGAATAAGGATCATGTTCGACCCTCAACGTAAAAGATCATTAGCCTTTCGAATTTTTTCCAGGTTTCACCTGATGGTTATTGTGATTTCCTTTGCGCTTCCTGCCAACATGGCTCACGCCCAAAATTTTAATGTTTTAAGTCTTCCGAAACCGGGTTCCATGGTCACAACCTCGGAAAAATTTGTTCCCGTAATTCTCAAAGGAATTACGCTCGACCCTCAGAATCCGCTCATTTTTAATTTTATCGTTGATCCGGGCAATACCAATTTCGGACCGGAGGAGGTCAGGGAAGACGGCGAACGGCTAATCAAATATTTCTTAGCAGCACTCACCATTCCCGAAAAAGATCTGTGGGTTAATTTGTCTCCTTATGAAAAAGACCGCATTGTGCCCGAAGCATTCGGCCAGACCGATATGGGCCGCGATCTTTTAGCGCAGGATTACATCCTCAAACAACTTTCCGCTTCACTCATCTATCCGGAAAAAGATCTTGGCAAAGAATTTTGGAGCCGTGTTTACGCCAAGGCCAAAGCCCAGTACGGGACAACTGAAATTCCCATGAATACCTTTAACAAAGTGTGGATCGTGCCCGGCAAATCGGTTGTGATCGAAAATAAAAACACTGCGTTCGTCGTGCGCAGCCATTTAAAGGTCATGCTGGAGGAAGATTATGTTGCGCTTGATGAGAACCGCGCCAGTGAGGTTTTAGGGACAAGTTATTTGAAAGATAAAGACGTTAACCAAGTGAGTTCCGTTGCGTCGGACATTGTTAAGGAAATTATTCTTCCCGAGATCGAACGTGAGGTCAACGAAGGAAAGAATTTTGCGAATTTACGGCAGATCTACAGTGCGTTGGTCCTGGCCGCCTGGTTCAAATACAATCTCAAAGAAAATATTTTAAACCAGGTGTACACCGGACAAAACAAGATCCTCGGGGTCGACATCGCCGATAAAGATTCAAAAGAAAAAATTTACCAGCGTTATCTAGATGCTTATCGCCAAGGCGCGTTTAATTATATTAAGGAAGACAAAGATGCTTCCGGAGAAGTAATCCCTCGTAAATATTTCTCTGGTGGGGCTGTTGCCCCTCTAATTGATGTTGAAAGAGAAATAGAGCATATAGATGCATCAAATCCTGGAGCGCTGGCAAGGGAAATACAAAAAGGAACATTAAATCAAAATGATTTAGCGGGAGAAGAAAAAAAAGGCTTGGTTAAAATAGGCATAGCACTTTCACCAGATGTCCCGGGAGTTCATAAAGCTGAGGAAGAAGCCAATCAAAAATCGAAAGCGGAGGGTGGGGATAACTCGATGCTGTCAGCTCCTGTGATTGAGCAAATCAATCAAAGCAGAGATCGTACGGCTAGAATGGCTCAGGCCCTTCAAGAAAAAAGAATTGATGACTTAAATACAATATTCGAAGAAGCCCGAGTCAATTTACCGGGCGGCAAAGAATCTAGACCGCTTCTGTTTACAATTGCCTCCTCACAAACCCCTCAAGAAATTAATTTATCTTGGTCAACAAGTAAAATTATTCAGAAAGTCAGAGAAGTCGCAAACTTTGAATTAACAGAACAAGAAGCTAGCAAATTTAAAGCCGGCGAAACTTTTGATTTTGATAATCTTGAACAGAGCCAAAGAAATGGCGATCTCTACCTAGCTGCGTTAAAAAGCGGATTATTGGGAACTCGTTATGTGGTAACAAATATAAAGCGTTTTTCTCCGGATTCACATCTTATGTATATGAACAACATGCAATCTTTGGTTGATCAGTTTAATGGAAATGTTGTTGTTCTATTGAGCGTTGAAGAATCTGATAAGGTATTAAAAGGTGATGGGGCTGGGATGGGTACAGCGGTTGACGCCATTGCCACTGTCCTAGGTGAGGATTTTATGAGAAAAAATTCCATGGACATCATCACCGACGGTGGATTGAAAACTCGCGGAGGGAATATAACGGGGAAATACGGCTATAACGGTGTTATGCCCACAGCCGATGGGACGGATTATTATTTTCGTTCGATCAAAACTTTGGGTCAAGTTCGCTTACAACATAAAGGTTACGGAGCCAATCGTGACTTTTGGACGGCATCAGACGGCGATTATAACGTCGGCAACATTACCTTTGGCTCAAGAAGGGTTTCCGATTTGGATAATGATGGCACCTGGAAAATGATGATCCATGGCGCAACAGAGACTATTTTTGATACTGCACAAAAGGAAGAAATTTTTAGAAAACTCGCAACTGCTGAGGCACAAGCCGGAACAGATGCCAAGGCTTTAGAGCAAATTTTAACACAGGATGCGCAAATCAAAGAAATTCTGCAAAGGATCAAAGATAAAAAATTAGATCAATTGGGTGAAAATTTCTCTAAGCCAACAGACGGAAAAATCGCCCAATTCGTCGAAAAACCAAAACCTGTTGAAATTTTAAAAATGTTACGGGATTTGAATTCGAATGAAATCATTCCTAATGCCTTTATGATCGTTTATACCAAGGATGGTTTCATGGGCCAACTGAACGCTTACAGGCAAATGACATCCGAAGGCCGAAGATTAGCTGAATATGGTGGTAGTTATTTTCAGGCTGTTGTTGACGCCCAGTTTAATCCGAGCGCATTAGAAAAACAACCAGCACCGACACGCGAGTTATTTAAAGGTGTCCATGCCGTTATACCTAAAGAGCAGATCATTGCCGCAGGTTTGGGAACCGTCGGCAAATTTACAGACCGCGGTAAAACCCAATTTTTGAGCGATGCTTATTGGGAAAAAATTGATCAGGCAAAAAGTGCTGGTCAAATAGGCATTCTTAAAAAAGGAAATGTTGAAATCAGTCCTAATGTGACCATTAACGTTTTGCCTGGATCAACAGCTATACTTGAAAATGTTCGTATTACTTCGGATACTCCGGTGACATTGACCTTGGGTGATACGTATATTCAAAATTCTAATTTGAAATTAAGTGAGAATACCAAATTCCAACAAAAAACAGCAATAGTTGATTCTATTATACAAAAACCAATTACTGTCTTTGGGGGAGAAACAGTCGTCATGGGGTTAATTGCCAGAGAAGACCAACCAATGCTAGATCTGACATCTACAGGATCATGGGAAGAAATATCAAGAGTAGAAATTTTTCAAGGCGAGACCTTAGTTTCGATTCGAAACTCTAACGGCCAACTATACATTAATAGGACCTTCACAAAAGCAGATTATAAAGGAGTTTCTTTAGGTAAGATTATTGAAGGATTTTTTAGCGGCGATCTTCAGTCAGCTAAAAGTAAAAATCCTCGTCTTTTCGGTGTAACAGGTGTAAGCGACGCAACAAAATTAGAAAAAGAAATTATTGATTTACCTAATTGGCGAGACAATTCAGGAGCCAATGTTCCAATCGAAGCAGCAAAACCTTCTATGGATTATGTTGGTATGAATATGGAAAAATTATCGATTAAAGATGCTGCTATGATGACCACAGAAATTTTAGATGGTCAAGATCATTTAAGGCAATCCGCATTAGATAAATCACGATTGCTTACCGAAGCTGCCCAAAGGCGAGCGCGACAAATGCGACCTGTTACTAGCCGCGATAACGTCGGTGGTATCGACTTGAACACCGCCAAGCTGGACCTTCTGATCACCAAGGAAGACGGCGGGATCAATGTGCGGTTTGACCCGAAGGTCCTCGAGGAGATCCGCCAGAACGGCGTGGAAGGCCTTATCCCTGTCATCATCGACATCAAAGCGATCCCGAGCATGCTGCCGCTTCTAAGTCAGGCGGAAGGCGGCGCGAAAGAAGCGCAGTTGACGAGCATCTAGCTAGGGGCAAGGGGTTAGGGACAAGGGACAAGTTAAAAACAAGTTAGAAACAATTTAACAACAATTGAAATTCCCCCAGTTTCATTAGAGATTGGGGGATTTCTTTTTGTTACGAAATGTTACAAAAGGTTATGTGAGGTTACGAGAGGTTATGATGTTACGAAAGGTTACACAAAATTATAAAATTATTTCGTAAGGAGATTGTATGGAACAATTAAAAGCTTATGAAAAACTCAGATTCTATCAGGATATCTGCCAGATTCGGAAAGATGTTTTTAAGATAACAGAACGATTTGACAAAAGACATCTCCGTTTAGTTTCCCAAATGCGCGATGCGGCCCGTTCGGCCAAACAAAACATTCGGGAGGGCTATCGCAAAGGCCATTTGGGAGAGTTCATCCATTACATTCGCATTAGTCAGGGTTCTCTCGAGGAGTTAAGCGGAGACATGGAAGATTGCCTTCACGATCAATTAATATCCAAAGATGAATTTAATTCATTTCTGGCCTTATACAAGAGCGCCATGTATTTAAGCGTTCGTTATATCATTTCAATGAATCAACCAACGAATAAAAATAATTGGAGAATTCCCGCCAAGCCGCAGCCAAATCGACTATAATCATCGTGGTCTTGTAACCTTCGTAACATTTACGTAACCTAACGAAACATTCCGTAACTTTAAAACAAGAATTTATTTATGCGCCTCGCCCTCACCGGCTCCACCGGCCTTATCGGCTCAACCCTCGTCGGACATTTCCTTTCCAAACCGGACACAACGGTCATTCAGGTGACGCGCCGGCAGTCGGTGGACAGCGCGCAAACATCGGTCGCTGTTTGGGATCCGGCCAAGGGCGAGATCCAAGCGGATAAATTGGAAGGCCACGATGCTGTCATTCATCTGGCAGGGACGAATGTCAGCGAACGCTGGACGCCTTCTTATAAAAAATTAATTGAATCCAGCCGCATTGAAGGCACACGCCTTTTATGCAAAACTCTCGCAAAGTTACGCCAAAAACCGCGGGTTCTTATCTCGGCTTCAGCGGTCGGATTTTACGGAAACCATGAGCCTGATAAAATTCTGACAGAATCATCCGCGTTAGGAGAGGGATTCCTTCCAGACGTTTGCTGTCAATGGGAAGAAGAAACACGCTATGCCAAAGAAGCAGAAATTCGCGTTGTCAACATGCGCCTTGGCGTTGTCCTTGGAAAATCCGGCGGCGCCATGGCAAAAATGCTGCCGATATTCAATTTAGGATTGGGTGGAGTGCTAGGCGATGGTAACCAAATGATGAGCTGGATCGCATTGCCGGAAATCCCGTTGATCGTCGAACATTTGATCAAAAATGAATCAATTGCAGGACCGGTCAACGTTGTTTCACCGCAACCGGTTTCCAACCGTGAATTCACGAAGATCTTAGGCGAAGTGATCCGGCGCCCCGTGATATTTCCCGTTCCCGCTTTCGGAATTAAATTGTTATTCGGTGAGATGGGAGAGACGTTACTATTAGAAGGCGCACGGGTGTCGCCTAAAAAATTGCTGGAATCGGGATATAGTTTTCGATATCCTGAGCTTGGTGAAGCGTTGAAAGCAGCGTTAGATAAAGGATAAATCAAATGACGTCATTGCGAGGGAGCCCTCAGGGCGACCGAAGCAATCGCAAATATATGAATAAAACACCATGTATTTATATCTTGGCCAATCAAAGCGGCTCAGTTTTGTATATAGGTGTCACTAACAATTTAGCCAAACGTGTTTACGAACATAAAAATAAAATCACACCAGGCTTTACGACAAAATATAATGTGACTAAACTGGTTTATTTCGAAGTCTTTGAAACAATGCCGGCAGCGATTGAGCGTGAAAAGCAGATTAAAGGCGGTTCCCGCGAGAAAAAACTCAAACTAATTGATTTATCCAATCCAAATCATGAAGATTTGTATGACAAAATTGTATGATGGGATTGCTTCGTCGCTTACGCGTATTAAGTGCAAGGCGCTCCTCGCAATGACGGAACTCTTGTCATTGCGAGAAGCGAGCCTGTTATTAATTTGCGGCGAGCGACGAAGCAATCCTCTACGCGAAACAAAGAACTGTTTGATTTAGCTAATGAAATTGGTAGAATGATGCATAGTTTGAAACAAGGATTACGATTTTAATATCCCTTTAACCCTTTTATCCCTTTATCCCTAATGTCTTACTTAGTACTCGCCCGCAAATACCGCCCGCAAAAATTTGACGAAGTCATCGGCCAGGAACACATCACCGAACTTTTTTCCAAGGCCATTGAATCCAAACGCATCGCCCACGCCTTTTTATTTTGCGGACCGCGCGGGATTGGCAAAACATCCTGCGCCCGCATTCTGGCCAAATCTTTGAATTGCCAGAACGGCCCGACGGTCAATCCCTGCGGAACATGCCCGGCCTGCACCGAGATCACGAACGGCAACAGCTTTGACGTCATTGAGATCGATGGCGCATCCAACCGCGGCATTGATGAGATCCGTACGCTGCGCGAGAACGTCAAATTCGCGCCCAGCTACGGACGATTCAAAATTTATATCGTGGACGAAGTTCACATGCTGACGACGGAAGCCTTTAACGCGCTTTTAAAAACCCTCGAAGAACCGCCGGAACACGCCAAATTTATTTTCGCAACAACAGAATCCAACAAAGTCCCGGTCACGATCGTTTCCCGCTGCCAGCGTTTTGATTTTAAACGCATTTCCATTCAGACGATGACCGAAGCGCTGCAGGTCATCTGTAAAAAAGAAAAATTCAAAGCCGACGACGACGCGCTATTCGCGATCGGCAAAGCAGCGCAGGGAAGCATGCGCGATGCCTTAAGCATCCTTGATCAACTAGGTGCTTTAAGCCGTGACCAGGTGAAATCTTCCGACGTGTTTTCCATGCTCGGCCTGGTTGAAACCGACATGCTTTTTAATTTGATCGACGGCTTATGCGATAAGGATTGTTCCAAAGCGCTCGAAACATTCCATCAGATCATTGAACGAGGCAAGGACGTCAAACAACTAGGAAAAGATCTAACCGAACACTTTCGTCATTTAATGATCATCAAGGTCGGCGGAAAATCATTGGGCAAACTCATTGATTATCCGGTGACCCAAAAAGATATGCTTCTGGCGCAATCGCAAAAATTGTCGCTGGCTGAAATATTAAAAGCCCTTGAACTTTTGATCGAAGCCCAGGAAGTGGCGCGCATCACCGAATCCAACCGCATGCCGTTGGAGCTCGCGTTCGCCAAAATGACCTATCAGGAAAATACGGCTGGCGTAGCCGGCACGCAATCTTCCAAACCTATTCCCAAACAGACCATTGCCCCGACGCAAACCGTGAAAGAACCCGTCAGGACCGTTACCGTTAATCCGTTCAATAATGAAAAGGGAGAAGTCCTTATTCCTTCCGTTCCCAATGAACACAACGATGAACCCACGCCAGATATTGAACTACCCGGCCAGGAAAATATTTCCATCGAACAGATCCGTGAGGCGTGGAATGCCTTAACCCATGAAGTCAGCCGCCAAAAAATGTCATTGGCCACTTATTTGCAGGACGGAAATCCTTATTCTTTCAAAGACGGTAAGCTCGTCATCGGTTTTTCTCCGGACCATTCCTTTCAAAAAGAAAGTTTGGAACACAAAGATAATCTGAGGCTCATCATGCAGGTTTTTTCCGACAAATTACGGCGGTCCATTGCCATTCAATTAAAGATCATTGAAGAATACACCGGCCCCACGATCGACCCGTCGGTGGATAAGGCCATCAATATGTTTAAGGGTAAAGTTGTAAAACAGTGGCATAACGATTAGGGTATAGGATTTAGGGGTTAGGATAAAAATCCACCCTAAACCCTAAACCCTAAACCCTAAATATGTACCCCAAATTAATTGAAAATTTGCTAGAGCAGCTTATCAAACTTCCCGGCGTCGGGCGGCGCAGTGCTGAACGCATGGTCTATTGGTTCTTGAAACAATCCAGCCAGGACGTCAAAGCCTTTGCCGATAGCATCGTCCAACTCAAAGAGGGTTTACGTTTTTGCCAGCGATGCAATAATTTGAGTGAATCCGATATTTGCTTAGTCTGCAACGACACTCACCGCGATACCAAAGTGATCTGTGTGGTTGAAAGTCCCAAAGACCTGTTGGCCATCGAACGCACCGGCATGTTCAAAGGTTTGTATTATGTTTTACTCGGCGTTATTTCACCGGCCGAAGGGCGGGGGCCGGATGATCTTTCCATTGCCAAATTGCTGCAGCGCGTAAAAGATGAAGGTATTGCCGAAGTCGTTATCGCCACCGACCCTGATACCGAAGGGGAGATGACCGCGCTTCATTTGACCAAAGAACTGAAGGCGACCGGCGCCAAGGTCAGCCGCATCGGCCTCGGGATCCCGGTAGGAAGCTCCGTTGAATTTGCTGACCTCTCGACGCTGTCGATGTCGCTTAGTTCCCGACGGGTATTGACGGAATAGCTGATATTGTTTGGTTGACTTTTCTTAGTAATTGGCTATAATTCGTTTATTGTTTTTGCATTATTTATCCCCCACGGATAATGCTCTTTTAAATATTTTAGAGATTCCCCTGCCCTTGTTTACCTAATAAAAAAATTAAGGGAACAAGGACACGGGGAATCTTTTCTAAATCAAAACCAATGTAGATTCCCCTGTAGCTCAGTCGGTAGAGCAATTGGCTGTTAGAGGTTAGCAGCCTTCGGCGGAAACGCCGGAGTGAAAAACGGGCTAAGTCAGGAAAATCCGCCATAAACTGTGGCGGACAATCCTGAGCTAGCACCCGCCACGAATTGTGGCGGGGGGCAAGTGCAGAGACTTTACACCCGTCGCCTAAAATCAATTAGTGATTATGGTGAAGAGAAAGTCCGACTCTTATCGTAAGGTAAGTCAGATCGTAACCAATGGGTCCGAGGTTCGAGCCCTCGCGGGGGAGTTTAATTTTAAAGGGATGCCTTTTCAGGTATCCCTTTAAAATTTATTTTCCCGTGAAGAAGCCCTCGCGTGGTTATGAGAGTTTCAAAAGGATAGATTTTATTCTCTTTTCAATGTATAACGGTTATACGTAAACACTGCCAACCCCTGCCCCCCAGAGAAGAGGAGAAGATAGTCTCATGATCAAAATCAAAAATGAAGGCGTCATTCTTGAAAGTTCGAAAAACAGATTTGATAATCAGGCGGTTTTAAATCCGGCCTGCATTAAAATTGGCGGCGTCACGCACATGTTTTACCGGGCCGTGCGGCGCAAAGACATGGTTTCGTCCATCGGCTACTGCCAACTGGAGGGAAACAAGGTTGTCAATCGGTCGGACAAACCCGTTCTTTTCCCTGAATATGATTACGAAAAAATGGGCATCGAGGATCCGCGGATTGTTTTTTTAGACGGAGTCTATTATCTTTTTTATACGGTTTATGACGGAAAAAACGCGCTGTTTGCTTACGCGACCAGTGCCGACCTGGTCCATTTCGTCAAGCAGGGAATAATCTCACCCCGCATTTCCTATCGCGAAGCCGCTCATCTCTTTGCGCATTCAAAAATCAAGTTGAGGGAAAGATATTTCCTTTTTGACGCCTATATCAGAGACAGGAGCGGTGATGATATCCTGCTCTGGGAGAAAGATGCTTTTATCTTTCCCAAGAAAATTAAAGGTCAATTCGCGCTGGTCCACCGCGTCCTGCCTGGAATCCAGGTCATCACTTTCGATGATTTTAAAGACCTCACTAATAATTATTGGAAAAAACATCTCAGAAATTTGGGCGAGCATGTGGTGCTCGATTCTGAGTACAGCTTTGAAAGCAGAAATGTCGGGGGCGGATGTCCGCCTATTGAAACGAAAGACGGCTGGCTTTTGATCTATCATGGAGTCGAAGATACCGCCCTTCAGGGGAAAATTTATCACGCCGGCGCCGCACTTCTCGATATCAATGATCCCACAAAAGTCATTGGACGCCTGAAGACGCCCCTGTTTTCCCCCATCGAACCGTGGGAAAAGAAAGGCGATGTCAACAACGTGGTTTTTCCCACCGGCACCGTGCTAAAAGACGGCAGGCTTTTTATCTACTACGGCGCCGCTGACAAAAGGATCGCCGCGAAATCTCTCGACATCGAGGAACTTTTGGGAGAATTGAAAAATAGTTAGGGATCCTTAGCCAATTTTATGAAAGAGACCTTAAAGATTATTTATTTATCCAGTTTTCCACCCCGGGAATGCGGCATCGCGACTTTTACCGCAGACCTTACGGGCGCCCTCGATAACTTGCTTGAGCCGGTCATTGATTCCCGGATCGCCGCGATGAACACCGATGCGGTGTCGCGTTACCACTACCCCCGGGAAGTGATCTTTGAGCTTGATCCCTATTCAGAACAAGATTTCATCAGCACGGCCGGAAAAATAAACAAAACGGATGACATCAAACTTGTCAATATTCAGCATGAATTCGGCCTCTTTGGAGGGAAATACGGTTCCTACATCCTTTCCTTTTTAGGCGCGCTTAAAAAGCCGTCGATTGTGACCTTTCACAGCACCCTTCCTTCCCCCAACCCCGAACTTCATAACGTCGTGCGTTTGATCGCTGAAAAATCAAGCGCGTTAATCGCGATGACGAACCGCTCCAAAGAAATCCTGATCGGGGATTATGGGATCAATGAAAAAAAAGTTTCGGTCATCCTGCATGGCATTCATTCCGGACCTTACACTACCAGCACGAAGTCCAAGTCCGTTTTAGGTTTTTCAAAGAAAACAATCCTTTTGACCTTCGGGTTTCTCAGCCGGGGAAAGGGAATTGAATACGTGCTTGAGTCGCTGCCGCAAGTGGTGAAAGCCTGCCCCAGCCTTATGTATATTGTTTTGGGCGTGACTCATCCGAATGTTTTAAAAGAAGAAGGCGAAAGCTACCGGAACTCCCTCATTCAAAAGGTCCGTGAACTCAAACTTTCTTCCAATGTGAGTTTCTATAATGAGTATGTTTCGCTGGATAAACTCCTGCAGTTCCTGAGGGCCGCGGATATTTATATCTCAACCTCTCTTGATCCGAACCAAGCTGTTTCAGGAACGCTCTCCTACGCGCTGGGATCGGGAAGGGCGGTCATTTCCACTCCTTTCGCCCAAGCCACGGAGATCATCACCCCGCAATCCGGGCTTTTAGTCCATTTCAAGGACCCTGCTTCCTATACCGGGGCCCTTCTTAATCTTTTGCAAGACCCCCTTCGCCGGGAGCAGCTGGGAAAGAACGCTTATTTCAGGACCCGCAGTATGACCTGGGACAATGTTGCTCTTGAGTATTCAAAATTGTTTTCGAAATATTCCAGTGATATTGCCGCAGTCAGTCAGCACAAAAAAATTCCGCGTGTGAATTTAAACCACTTCTTTCGTCTGACCGACGATTTCGGGATCATCCAATTCGCCCAGCTTTCTTTGCCGGATATCTCATCAGGTTATACCGTGGATGACAACGCACGCGCGTTGATCGTGGCGTGTTCCTGCTATGATAATCTCGGCAAGGTGTTTAAGACCTTCTCACCGGATAAAAGAAAAACTGAGCTGCTCAAACGCATTGAGATTTATTTGCATTTCATCGGGTTTGTTTTGGGCGAAGACGGGCTTTTTTATAATTACGTAAAAGCCGACCGGACCATCGACCTTGAATTTAACCAAAAGGAAAACCTGGAAGACGCGAACGGCCGGACGCTGTGGGCCTTGGCGGCGACAGCCGCGACAGATTCCCTGCCGGAAAGCATCAAGCAGAAGGCCCTTGCTCTCTTAAAGAAAAGAATGGAATATTCTCAGATGGTGGAATCCCCCCGAGCGACCGCTTTTTATATCAAGGGACTTTGCCTTTTTTTAAAAACCCAGAAAGACTTCCAGGAAATACTGGTCCGCCATTGCGACCGGCTCATGTCGCTTTACCGGGGAGTCGCTACAAAAGAGTGGCAGTGGTTTGAAACTTATTTAAGTTATTCGAATGCTGTTTTTCCCGAGGCGCTTCTTTTGGGACACCAGCAGACCGGCAACAGTGAATATCTTGAGACGGGCCTGAAGACTTTGGATTTTTTGATTGGTCAGACTTTTTTGAAAGGAATCTACGCACCTATTGGTCAGGACGGCTGGCATCATAAAACCAGGGAACGCCGCTATTTTGACCAGCAGCCCGAAGACGCCTCCGCCATGGCTTGCGCGCTCGCAACCGCTTATACCATCACGGGGAAAGAGACTTATCACAAACTCATGTACGAAGCTTTTAACTGGTTTTTGGGCGACAACAGCCTGAAGCAGGTAGTTTACGATAGGGCCACGGGTGGATGTTATGACGGCTTGGGAGAAGGCCAGATCAATCTCAACCAGGGAGCCGAATCCACCACCTCTTACCTTTTAGCAAGACTTGCTATCCAACACTCTTGATTCCGGTGACCAAGGAATCCATCCAAGCCCGCAAGATGCTCGACAGCGGAATTGTTAATAACCAACACGGTGAAAACCTTTTAATATTCAAATAAATTTTTTCCTCGTTCATATAGAGCCAGTTGCTAAACTCGTCCACGAGGGGGAGCTTTAAGCCCTCATAGGTCAATGATTTATGAGGGCTTCTTTTTGATAGTCTCGAAAGATTTTACTTTGACATAGGTTAACTTGCATGTTAACCTTTAAATGTAATGCGTGAAATTATATTTTACCGAACGGTCAACAATCGATGTCTTGTCGAGGAATTCTTAGATTCTCTTCCTGGGAAGGTTGCTCAAAAGACGGTTTGGGTATTGAAACTTTTGGAAGATTTAGAAGTAATACCCGCTCATTATTTCTCTAAGTTGAGCGGGACCGATGACATCTGGGAATGTCGAATTAAGCAAGGATCAAATATTTATCGTATTTTTGCTTTTTGGAAAGGAAATCAAATTATTTTGACGCATGGTTTTATTAAAAAGACACAGAAAACACCGCAAAACGAAATTGAAAAATCCGAAAACTACAAAAAAATTATTTGAATCGGATAGGGAGGTAACCATATGAGCGATCTTAAAAAATATATTACTAATCGTAAGACCAAAGATAAAGGCTTTGCTATTAATTTTGACAAAGGTTACGAGGACTTTAAAATCGGTGTTTTATTGCGTCAGGCCAGGGAAAGAGCTGGATTAACGCAGGAAGAACTGGCCCAGAAGTTAAAAACACAAAAAACGGCCATTTCGCGTATCGAAAATCATGCGGAAGATATTAAACTGTCTACTTTGGAGAAAGTGGCCGCTGCTCTAGGCAAGCATATCAAAATAAGCATCGCTTAAAAAGCAGGTAACGAACTATGAAAATCAAAAAAGTCGATGATTTATTAAAAGAAGATTTAAAAAATCCGTATTTCAAGGAGCTTTGGGAACTGGAAGAGCAGAAACTTGAAATAGTAAAACCAATTATTGAGTATCGCATCAAACACAGTCTCACCCAAGGACAATTGGCTAAGAAGATTGGCGTTACCCGGCAGGATATTTCAAGCATCGAAAGCGGGGATTCAGTTTAGAATAACCCAGCGGTCGCCGCTTTTGGCATTGGTCAGGCCTAAAATGACCTCGTAGAAAAAGTTCGGATTTTGGGGGTGACCGGGGAGTTTTAAATAAGAAGGGCACTCTTTAGAGTGCCCTTCTTTATTGAATCTTTTCTTTGCGCAATACAATTAATTTAACACAGCACGCAACTTGCTTTCATCCCAACCTTCAATAACTTGACTGCCAGCAACAACAGTAGGTAATGTTTTAATGCTTTGGCGTTTTACCTCAGCCATTAAGTCTGGATGGCCTTTGACGTTGTAGCGAATATAATCAACTCCTGTTGCGCTTAGTAAGCTTGCTACTTTTTGACAATCAGCACAACCACCATCATAGAATATAACTGTTTTTGCCATATTAACTCCTTTGGTTTATAATAATTTATATTGAAGTAAATTTAACATATTCCAATCAACCGTCAATTAGGCACTTTTAGGAAACTGGTTAAAATGAAGAAAGAACAACAGTTTGAAAATATCTTTAAGTGCAAGTGGAGTACATTAGTATTAGAAAAGATTTTTGAGGGTACAAAGCAGCCCGGAATTTTGCTGCGTAGCATTCCAGGATTGACCAAGAAGGTTTTGTATCAAAGATTAAAGAAGCTCAAGCGATTTGGCTATATTAAACGTCAGCTTATAACCATAAAACCTCTCAAAGTGTATTACACGCTTCAACCTGCCGGGCGAGCAGTGATTAAGATTATCAAAATGATTCGATCTTTATAAAGGTAGGGTTGCTATTGTTTCATTGTGGTTAAGCCAGTTTAGAAACTCGTCTATTAGGGGGAGTTTTTAAAATGCCGTCTATAAACTCATGTATTTGAATGGTTTACAGACGGCATTTGTATTTATCCGTCGACATAATGTAAATATTTGAATTGGAGATAATATCACTTGCACGTATAACGTTAATATGGTATCTTTTTATTAGATATGATTATCACATTTCTTTCAGAAGCGACGCGTGATATTTATGACGGCTTAGAATCCAAGCAAGCAAGGCGAATACCTCAAACTATTTGGAAGGCGGCTCAAAGAAAGTTGGACATGCTGAATGCAGCACATTCTTTGAATGATTTAAAAGCGCCGCCAGCTAACAGGCTGGAAGCTCTTAAAGGCAATTTAAAAGGCAAACACAGCATCCGTATTAACGATCAGTACCGTCTAGTCTTTGAATTTAGAGACGGAAATGTTTATGAAGTCGAGATTGTTGATTATCATTAGGAGGTAATTTTATGATTCCAAAATATCGTTTACCTGTTCATCCTGGAGAGATCTTGTTAGAAGAATTTATTTTACCGCGCAAAATTTCTCAGGTCGATCTGGCTAGAAAGATCAACGTCCCTATTCAACGCATTAATACACTGATTAATGGCAAAAGGGATATGACCCCCGAAACTGCTGTTTTATTAGCTCGTTTTTTAAAAACAAGTCCTGAATTTTGGATGAATCTTCAGACCCAAAGAGACTTAGCTATAGCCCAGCATCGTTTGGCTTTAAATTAAAAACCTTATGCTCCGGTTTGTAACGGATGTATAAGTCGATGACGAATTATGAAAATCAAAAAAGTTGATAATTTACTTAAAAAGGACTTAAAAAATCCTCATTTCAAAAAACTCTGGGAGTTGGAAGAACAGAAGCTTGAGATGGTAAAGCCAATAATTGGGTATCGCATTAAGCATAATCTAACCCAGGAACAATTGGCTGATAAGATTGGTGTTACCCTGCAGGATATTTCAAGCATTGAAAGCGGAGAATTCAGTTTAAAATAATCCATCTTTCGCCGCTTTTGGCATTGGTAAGCCCTAAAATGAGTTCATATGAAAAGTTCGGATTTTGGGGGTGAGCGGGGAGTTTTATAAGCCGTTGTAGCTGAATAAGTTACAACGGCTTTCTTTTTAAATTTAATCTTGACGGTTGTTAACTTGTATGTTAACCTTGAAATGTCGTACGTGAAATCATATTTTACCGCACAGTCAACAATCGATGTCTGGTCGAAGAATTTTTAGATTCGCTTCCTGGGAAGGTTGCCCAAAAGACAGTTTGGGTATTGAAACTTTTGGAAGATTTGGAAGTAATACCAGCGCATTATTTCTCCAAGCTGAGTGGGACCGATGATATCTGGGAATGTCGGATTAAGCAAGGGTCAAACACTTACCGTATTTTTTCTTTTTGGGAAGGAAATCAAATTATTTTGACGCATGGTTTTATTAAAAAGACACAGAAAACACCGCAAAACGAAATTGAAAAAGCTGAAAATTACAAAAAGGATTATTTGAATCGTACAGGGAGGTAATTCTATGAGCGATCTTAAAAAATATATTACTAATCGTAAGACCAAAGATAAAGGCTTCGCCATTAATTTTGATAAAGGTTACGAAGATTTTAAAATCGGCGTTTTATTGCGTCAGGCCAGGGAAAGAGCCGGATTGACGCAGGAAGAATTGGCCCAGAAATTAAAAACACAAAAAACCGCCATCTCGCGCATCGAAAATCATGCGGAAGATATTAAGCTGTCTACTTTAGAGAAGGTGGCCGCTGCTTTAGGCAAGCATATCAAAATAAGCATCGCTTAAAAGTGGACGGCGCGTCTTCAATACTCCGCCACGGACCAGCGAAGGAGGCCGAATGCCCGCCCCAGCTTTAAACCGGTTTCATAAGCTCATTGACGACATTTCCCGCCTGTATCTTAAGGCTCGCGCCGTGCAGACGCAATTTGCCTGGGACACGGGCCGGCGCCTAGTCGAAGAAGAACAGAACGGAGAAATGCGCGCTGCGTACAGTTCGGGACTCTTTGTCAAGATTTCGCAGGTTTTGACCAAGAAATATGGCGCTGGATTTTCCGAAACCAATTTGCGGAAAATGCGACACTTTTATTTGCTAAACCAAAAACAGGCGATATCGCCTGAATTGGGGTGGTCTGATCATGTGGAGCTGTTGCCAATCAAAGATGCGAAGACCCGCAAGCGGTTGGCTGAGCGTATCCTCAAAGAAGACTTAACCAGCGCCGAACTTAGGCAGCTGGTTAAAAAAATCCGTAAGCTGCCGCCGTCGGCCAAACTTCCTCCTTTAAAGCGTCCTGCCGATCTTAAACTTCACACGTTTGCCAAGTCAACTTTGCGTTCCAAGTTAAAGGACGGCGATGTTTTGATTGACTGCGGCTTCGTGGTCAGCTGGCCCGTCCGGAAAGAAGAATTAAAAAATCTTACGATCACCGACACCCCGTCCTACACCTACGAAGCCGCCATCGACCGCGTCATCGACGGCGACACGCTTTTGGTCATCATTGAAGTGGGCTTCGCGATCAAAGTACACGACAAACTGCGCCTGCGCGGCATCGACACGCCGGAGTTGGGAACGCCCGAAGGCGAACGCGCCAAAAAATTCGTCGAAAAACTTCTGCCCGCTGGCTCCACGATCGTCGTTAAATCGCACAAATCCAAAGTCGACACCCACGGCCGCTTCGTGGTGGACGTTTTTTATAAAGAAGGCGTTGATGACCCGCGGGAAATCCTTAAAGACGCCGTGTATCTTAATCAACACTTGCTCGATTGCGGTCATGCGGTGCGCATGGCGGAATAATGAACAAGAAAAAGAAAACCATAAAATTTTCGCCGCAAGAAGAGGCCTCTTACCAGGAGCTCGTTTCCTCACTGCGAGAAATTCTGGACGACGCCCGCGTCAAAGGGGTCGACTTTGACCGGCCGCATTTCTTAAATTGTTACGCCTGCGAATGTTTTGAAAGCATGTCCAAGGAAGGAAGCCGGGGTATTTACCGCAAAGACGGCACATGCACCGGACTGGATGTGGATTTCACGGTTCTCGATATCAAACGGAGGAACTATCTTCTCAAAGACGGGCGGCTGCGCTGGAGGACAACCTGCCTTTACATCTGCGGCCTCTGCGGCGCCGAGCAAAAAGTCTGTCACGTCGATGAGTTTTCTGAATCCGGAAGGGAAGACATTTGATATGAATTGTAATTCTTTTCGCTTTTGAGTAGACTGCTGTCCAGAATTAACAAGAAGAGGAGGGATGACGTGGAAACGCGAGCGACTTGCCTTAATTGCATGGACGGACGGGTGCAGCTGCCTGTTATCCATTGGATCAAAAAAAATTATCGCGTGGATTTTGTGGATGTGATCACCGAAGCCGGCATGGACAACGTTCTGTCCAACCAGCAGGATATTAGTGAAGTGCTGCGCAGCATTACCATTTCTGTTGATGTCAATCAATCCACCCGGCTTTTTGTGGTCGGCCATTACGACTGCCGCGGCAACCCGGTTGAGGAAAACACGCATCATCAACAAATCCGAAATGCCGTCAACCGCTTGAAAGGCCATTGGCCGGGCCATGAGATCGTCGGGCTTTGGGTCAATAAAACTTGGGCCGTGGAAGTGATCCCTAATACCGCATAACTTATGCGCTGCCAGGACAAAAAACCAAGCCATTTGATAACTCCCGAAAAAGCACAGCATCACGCGGAAATTCTATCCAACCGCGTGCGCAATCGTTTCCGTCATTTGTTCCGACGGTTCAAACGCCAGAACATTGAGTGTTTCCGTTTATACGACTGGGACATTCCGGAGGTCCGTGCCGTTGTGGACTGGTACGCCGGCCACATCGTGGTCGCCGAATACGAACGTCTGCAAACCGGGCCCCAATGGCTTTCCACCATGGCAAAGGCAGTAGCACTTGCCCTGGGTGTTCCGCCGGAAAAGACACACATCAAACGCCGTCATACGAATACAAAAGAAGGACCGCGCTATCAAAAAATGGAGTCCCGGGGAAAACGCTTTGAAGTGAAAGAGAGGGACTTGCGTTTTTGGGTGAACCTGGATGACTTTTTAGATACCGGATTATTTTCAGATCACAGGGACACGCGCGTTATTGTCCAAGAGCTTGCGAAAGGCAAAGATTTCCTCAATCTTTTTGCCTACACCGGCGCATTCACTTGCGCTGCAGCAGCCGGTGGCGCTAAATCCACAACCACAGTCGACCGTTCAGAAACTTATTTAAAATGGGCTAGGGATAACCTGGCATTAAACGGGCTTTGGGGGGCTAAACATACCCTGGTACAATCCGATGTCAACCGATTCCTGGACAAAGCATACCGCGAACGCCTTCGATTCACCTTAGCGTTTATTGACCCGCCATCGTTTTTTCAAGACCAGAACAATGAAGTATCCTTCGACATCAACCGCGATCATCCTCAGCTCATACAGAGCGTGCTTAAAATCATGGCCCCTGGGTCAACAGTATTCTTCTCAGCGAACCACCAGCGTTTTGAACCACGCCTGGATATTCCGATGGCCAAAGATATTGTTGAACTGACACCCAAAACCATTCCTGAAGATTACCGCAATCGGAAGGTGCACCGCTGCTGGCGGATGACAGCCGTTTGATCCCTAAATACTTATGTTTGACAATAAAATAAATATCGGGTATCATTTTTCGTACTTTGGACTTACGATAATGAAGTTGTCGATAGTTCAATGCTGATCAGGGGCAAGGAGGTCTTATTTTGAGCATGTTAAAATGATAAAAAAATTTGATTAGGAGTATATGTGCCAGCCCATTTAAAGTGCTTATGAATCAACGCCATCAGCCCAACCCGTTAGGATTGTTGAAAATATCGTTAAACACTTTGTATCAGAATCCTGTCCTTATTTATCCCACCATCACGTTAGCGTTCATTCAATTGTTGATCCTGGAGATCCTGTATTTTGCTCCCCGTTATCCTTTTTCATTATTTTTTGCGCCATTGATCCGTCGTGTATGGTCAGAAGAATTCCTGCATTACCCCCTGGACCTCGTGCTCTTGCCAAAGATGTTTTATTATGCGCAAATTTTTATTAACATCTTCATTGGATCCTTTTTGTTCGGGGTTACGGCACGGATGGTGGCAATCCTTGATGAGCACCCCAAAGTGTATTTTAAAGCCGCATTTAAGGAGACGTTGAAGTTTTACGTCCACATCCTGTGTGCTTCCATCCTGACATTTCTTTTTTTTCAGTTCGCTTCTGATTTTTACACCGCCTTGTTAAACATTTTTCTTAAGCAGGGGCCTGCGGAAGGTTCACCGGGATTTATGGGAAGAATATCCTTGTGGGCGCCGTACGTTCAATTTTTGATGGGCATTGTTGTGACCACGCTTTTGGTCTTTGTGATGCCGATCATTGTTGTGGACCATAAAAAAATATTCCCGGCGCTGATCTTAAATTTCAAAACCCTGTTTGGCACATTTCCCACAACGTTTTTTGTCGTTTTTATTCCAACGATGCTTTATCTGCCGGTCTTGATAGTACGCAATAATATTGGGAGTTTGATCGATCGGACCGTGCCTGAAGTTCAGATCCTGGTTATCGTGGCAGGGCTTATGATGACCATGGCCATTGATCTTTTGATCGTGACCACGGTCACAGCCTATTATCTGTTCATCAAAGAAAATCATGAAAAAACTCGTTAGTATTTATATCACAATATTGGCCGTTGTTTTTGTGTTGGGCCTTTTGATGGATATCAACGGGGGCTACGAGCATGAACGGGTCCTTTGGCAGATCCACAATGATTTCCAAAAAATGGTTGACCATCCCCAATCGACCCCTGATCGTGCCATTTTGAATATTATCGGCCGATACGAAAAGTTCATATTTAAATACCCAAAATCTCCCTTAGCGCCCAAGGCCCAATTGGCCATGGGGAAGATCTATGTTTTCCGTAATGATCATCCAAAAGCCCGCGAAATTTTTAAACAAATTATTGAAAATTACAGCTATAATACGGAAGTTGTCGCGCAGGCTCAATTTGCAATTGGCAAGTCTTACGAAGATGAGGATGACTGGCCCAATGCGTACACTCAATATAAAGCGATCATACGGGATTATCCTTTAACATTCATTGGATTTTCTGTTCCGTTTTATATTGGACAACATTACGCCGCACGGGGACCAAAAAAACAGGCCGATGACGCCTTTGGCGAAGCAGCCGAATTTTATCAAAACATTGCCGCCAATCATCCTGGCGTGCCCATGGAATATGCAGCATTACGCATGCTGACCGCGTGCCGTTTAGCCCAGGGGAAATGGACTGATGCTTTTTATACCGCCAAACGGTTAATGTTCCAATATCCGTCGGCGCCAACACTTTTTGATACCGTGAAACTGATCAAAGATATCTGCGAGAAGAACATGAACGACTCCAGCTGCACCGTCGATACCTATACCGAATTCATGCATAAAAATCCAGGGCATCCGATCAATCCAATGCTCAATAAAATCATCAATAACATTAATAATCCCAAACATCACAATGCGGCAGAACATCCAATAAAAGAAGATGAAAAGTAATTCCGCGACCACCACCTATGTTTTATCCACCCGCGATCTTTTTGACCGGATCAATGCTATTTGCACGGCAGCGCACGATCTTTTAAGCCTCGAAGAAATATTGACGATCTCATTGAGAAATACGCTGGACCTTTTCAAGGCCCGGCGCGGTTCCATTTTTCTTGTCGAAGACAATGCCAAAGAACTCATCCTCAAGACCGCTTTGGGTATGAACATGTCGGAACAAAAACACATGGTCAAACGCATGGGGGAGGGGATCGTTGGACGTGTGGCCCAACTCCAAAAACCATTGATCGTTGAGGACATCTCCAAGGACAGCCGGTTTAAAAATCATCAAGCCCGCCGGGGATACAACAGCCCATCGTTCATATGCGCGCCTTTGATGATCAAAGACAAACTGATCGGTGTTATCAATGTCGCGAACAAAGATTCCCACGAATCGTTTACAAATAACGACCTGGAATTATTGGATTTTTTATCGAATCAGATCGCGGTTAATTATCAACACGCCCATTTGAACCAACATTTAAAACACACCCAGGAAGAGACTAAAAAACTTAAAAAACAAGTCGTCGTGCAAGAACGCCTGGCCACCATCGGAAAGTTGGCCGGCGGCATCGCCCATGAGTTCAATAACCCATTGGACGGTGTCATGCGTTACACGAACCTTGCCCTGGAACAACTGGATGATAATAATGCCGTCGTCAAAGAATACTTGGTTGAGGTCCGCCAGGGGTTAAAACGAATGGCCAACATTGTCCAAAGCCTTTTGGCGTGCGCGCGTAACAGCCAGCCGGCCATGAGCGCCGTGGATATTAACCGCTGCGTTGAATTAGTGTTAAAAGAATTTCATTCGCACCTGTTCAAAAAAAATATCACGATCGAAAAACATTTGCAGAAAAGCATCCCGGAGATCACCGACCTTGGAATTGAACGCATCTTGACGAACTTGATCGGCAATGCCATTGATGCTGTGGGGCAACATGGCAAAATCATGATACGAACCTCGTCAGAATTAGGGTTCCTTAAAATCGTCGTTGAAGACAACGGTAAGGGGATCCCCAAAAACCACATGGATAAGATCTTTGAACCATTTTTCACCACCAAAAGCATTGATCAAGGGTGCGGCCTGGGGCTCACCATTGTCAGTGAGATCGTCAAATACTATAAAGGAGAGATCGAATTGGAAAGCACACCCGAAAAAGGGACCGTGTTCACAGTCCGTCTGCCGATCGAAAACTAGCCCTATGAACCCTTCCCATGCCAATTACACAATTTTGATCGTCGATGACGAACCTCTGATCCGTAAATCGCTTTTTGAGATCCTCAAGATGGCGGGTTTTCCGTGCGCCATGGCCACGAACGCCGAGGAAGCGCTGCAATACATCAATAAACATAAAGTGGATATCCTGATCAGCGATATGAAGCTGCCGGAGATGTCCGGCATTGATCTTTTACGCAAGGTCAAGAAATCCCAGCCGCATATTGAAGTCATCATGATGACCGGTTATGGTTCCATCGAAACAGCGATCGAAGCGATGAAGCTCAAAGCCTTTGATTACATAACCAAACCCATCGTTGATGATGAGATCAGGATGGTCATTGAAAAAATTATTGAAAAAAAAGGCCTTCTTCAAGAAAACAAAGACTTAAAAAAGATCGTGGCCAAAACAAAACGCGACACATTCCAGGGGATCATTGGCGCTTGCGATGAGATGCTCAATCTTTATAACCTGATCGAATCGGTGGCCACCACCAACGCAACGATCCTTATTTCCGGTGAAAGCGGGACAGGGAAAGGCGTTGTTGCCCGGGCGATCCACCAGAGCGATCAAAACCGTCGCAGCATGCCGTTCGTTGAGGTCAGCTGCGGCGCGCTTTCGGAAACGCTTTTGGAAAGCGAGCTCTTTGGGCACATCAAAGGATCGTTCACCGGCGCCATCAAAGACAAGCAGGGCCGTTTTGAAGCGGGTAACGGCGGCACCATTTTTCTCGACGAGATCGATACCTGTTCTCCAGGTTTACAGATCAAGCTCTTGCGAATCCTGCAGGATGGGACGTACGAACGGGTGGGGGATACTGAAACCCGCAAAACCGACGCGCGGGTCATTGCCGCAACCAATCAAAATCTTTCCAAACTGGTAGATGACGGAAAATTCAGGGAAGACCTTTATTACCGCGTCCATGTCATTCCGGTCGCACTGCCGCCTTTACGCAACCGAAAAGAGGATATCGGCCTCTTGGTCAAAAGTTTCATCGAAACCTTTAATCAAAAAAATAATAAAAAGATCACTGGCGTTTCTGATGAAGTCTGTAATTTGTTCAGTGAGTATTCCTGGCCCGGCAACATCCGCCAGCTGGAAAACGTCATTGAAGGTGCGCTCATTATGGCCAAGGGCACAACCATCCACACAACAGATCTTCCTAAAAGCTTCAATGTCCGTGAATCAAAGCCCGATCATACGCTCTCCGAGAGCACATCTTTAAAAGATGGTTTAAAAAGCCCTGAAAAAGAAATGATCTTGGCTGCGCTGCGTGCAGCCGCTGGAAACCGCAGTAAAGCAGCAGACAAATTGAAGATCAACCGCACAACGCTTTATAATAAAATGAAAAAATACGGGATCAACGACTAACTATGGGCCTGGCAGAAAAAATCACGAACAACCTCAAATGGCGCACTCTGCTTGAAAATCTTGTTCAGGTTCTGCACATCAATGTTTGTATTGTAGACCCTCACGGGCAGTCGATTATAACGCCGAACAAAAATCCATTCGGATGGAAACTTCTGGCGGATTCTTTTGAGATGATCTCACGGTCGAATTTATCAGGGGAATGGCAGGAATGGGTTGACGATCTTAAATTACATCATTTTGTCATGTCCATCGGAAACCATAGCAAGCCTCAAGCCTATATTGTCCTGGGCCCGGTGATCTTGAACAAAAAACTGGAGAAATCCCAGTACCAACAGCTCGCATCAGGATCCAATCGTAATTTCGATGATCTGCAGGATTCTCTGGAAGGTATCCGCGTGGTTTCGTATACAAATCTTAAATACATTACTGATCTCATCCAGGGAGTGGTTGAATTGGCCCAGGAAACAGCATCGGAACTGTTCGTTCCTGTTATTTCGGTAGACCGCGATGGGCTAAGAGGTATTCTTCAATCCATGCTTGAATTATCGTTAGGGATCGCCAAGGCTCAATCCGGTTCAATCATGCTCTTTGATTTAAAAACAAACGAATTATCCGTTCAAGCGGCCAAGGGATTGGCCGGGCGTTATTTTAAGAAATCTGTAAAACTAAACGAAGGTATTGCGGGATTGGCTTTTCGCGAAAAGAAAACACTGATACTGACCGATCGATCAAAGGATAACCGAATTGATCATCTCTTGAACAGGAAAGAGATCAAACATTCCATTGTTATGCCTTTTGAAGAACCAACCAAAGAGATCAGGGGTGTTTTAAGTCTGAATATCATCAATGAAACATTGATTGTAAAGAAGAGCGAGCTGCGCCACATCACGGAACGCCTTTCACAGATCACATCCAACGCATTGCAATCCATTTAAACACAGGGCAAAGCTCCAAAATCTTCCGATTTTCCACGTTTAAAAACTTCTTATAATATATGTTATGTTAATTATTTACACAGGGAAACAGACCCTTCAGCTATTTAAAAAGATTTAAGAAACGCCGATCTTGGAAGATTAAAATGGTACGGACTCTGGGGCTTTTTGGTGAGGTGTCATGGCCTCAACATGCTCGATTTTGATCTCTGCCAGGACAAAATTGGCATCTTCCGGTCCGGCAAAGTACTGACGCAACATTGGGATCACACTAAAAACAAGGGCTTTTTTTTCTGCATCGGATGAGATAGCAGCCTTCCCCGCGACCCGGCAATAAGACATCTTACGATCCACAAAACAGATCTCCACTTTGGGGTTCTTCTTGATATGCTCAATGGTCCTGGAGCGGCTCAGTAAAGCCAGCAAAAGCTCGTTATCTTCCGTTAAATAGGGCATCATGGGACGCACGTGCGGTTGATCCCCTTCTGCGGATGCCAAAAAACCAAAACCGGCATCCCGGATGATGTCGATCGCTTCATCTTTAGTCATTGATTAACCCTTTCATGCTTGGCTTTTGAAAAACGCTCTTTAAATTTATCAGTGCCGATTTTTTCAGAACGAATAACTGCTGTCATTTCCGCGATGATCGAGATCGCAATTTCTTCCGGCGTTTGGGCGCCAATATCAAGCCCGGCCGGTATTTTGATTTGCGTAAGACGACTTTCAGAAACACCTTCAGATTTAAGGCGTTTAAAAAATTTAACACGCTTAGACTTGCTCGAGATCACCCCCAAATACCCTACAGGAGCGCTGATGGCCGCCTTCAGGCATTCATAATCAAATTCATTGCCCTGGGTCACCACCATCACAAAAGCATCCTGGGTCAAGGCCAACTTGGCCAATTCCTGCGCGTGAGGCCCCACCACGATCTTGTCAGCATGAGGAAACCGCTTGGCATTGGCGAATTCTGGACGGTTATCGATCACGGTCACATGAAAGTTAAGGATCTTTCCAAAAACCGAAAGCGGAAGCGCAATGTGCCCCGCCCCGCAGATCACGAGTTTTTTTTTACCAATAAAAGGCTCAATAAATACTTTGATCTGGCCGCCGCAAATGGATTGACCCTCCCCGCCAAAAAAATCGTAAGTAACCACGTACGGCTTGCCTGACTGGATCGCCTTAAGGCATTCTTCCCTGGCTGCTTTTTCGTTGCGTCCGCCGCCGATCGTACCCACCAGCGTTCCATCCTCTAAAACGACCATTTTGGCCCCGGCCTTCTGGGGCGTGCCTTTCACTGTGGAATCAACCACTGTTGCAAAGGCGTAACTTTGGCCTTTTTGAGCGGCTTTTAAAGCGATGTTCAGGAGATCTTCCATACGAAATACGGCGGGGATTATTCACTCAGCTTTTTACGCCAATCAAATTCTTCAAAAGAGATCTCTCCAAGTTCAAAATCCGTTTTGGGAGAAGCCCCATCTGTTTTCGAAGGATTAGCGGATAACAAATGCTGAAGGCGGTTTTTTAATTCGCTTAATTTACCTTCGTTCTGATTTAACAGCTGTTCTTTATAATTTAACTCCGTCTGCAGGCGCAACGCTTCATTTTGAAATTTTGCTCCCTGCTCCATCATTGCGTCGAGTTCACGCTTAACATTTTTATTCATTTCCCGCGTTTCAAAAATCTGCCACTGTAAAAGCGATTTGATCTTTTCAAATTCAACCTCATTCCGGCGTTCGGCTTCCAGTACGCTTTGCAATTTTACCAATTCAGAATTCTTTTCCGCCAGGAGCTGTTCCACTTTGCGGATACGCGCCCCCAACTCGTCATTGTGGACATCAGGGATTACAGAAACAATTTTCTCAACCAAAACTGAGACCTGCGCTGGCGGCAAAGGCTCAGGCACAAAAATTTTTTGTTCTACAATAACGTAATCACGGCGTTCTTTGCGCAGCTCGCCCAAAATGATCCTGCCCGCGATAAAAGACCCCACTAAAATAAGTAAAGCATAAAAAAACATAAGCTTTTATGTATCGATGCGATTGTTTGACAACACGAATGAAAAACTTATAATGGCGTTATGGTTTCTGGCATTGTTCTGGCAGCAGGATTAAGCACCCGTTTTGGATCGCCCAAAGCTTTGGCGGATATTCACGGCAAGCCGGCGATCGCATTTCTCCTCGAAAAACTTATCCAAACAAAACTTTCCAAAATTATTATCGTTCTCGGAGCGAACAGTGAAGAAATCCAGCCATTTATATTTAAGCACACAATGATTCAGGTTGTCTATAACAAACATTATAAATTTGGACAGACATCTTCAGTCCAAAGCGGATTAAATTTGCTATCCGCACGATCCAATGGTTTTATGCTGCTGCCGGTGGACGGCCCTTTCGTAAAGGTATCAACAATTGACAGTTTGATCGATCATTTTATGATGCACCGGCCGTCCATCCTGATTCCTGCCTTCGAGAACCGCAAAGGTCACCCTCCTGTTATCGATACAAAATTCAAAGAGCAAATTCAACGGTTAGATCATTCGCAAGGAATTAACAGCATCTTTCAAACGCATACCAAGGAAATCCAAACGCTGGAATTCCAGGACCCGGGGGTCAGACAGACCTTCAACACCCCCGAAGAACTCTCCCGAATCATCAAAACACCAAACGTCTGATCTTTATTTATATACAATGACTTTCGCGGAATAATTGGAACGGATGTAGGCATTGCCTAACAGGGCTTGAGGTTTGATCTTTTTCCAGGTCCCTGTAGCGTCGGTCTGGATCTCGGTGATCGCATCCCCACCCATGACGGACGCTTCATACAACATCTTGGGAATGACATTTTCCAGCGCCTGACGGCGTTCGGTCGTGACCGTGACAGTGCCGATCATCTCATGGGGTTTATCCAGTGATTCCAGATACAAAACATCCTTGGCGGATGCTTTAGGAGGGTAATATTTTGTGGCCTCTGTTTTAGAATCAACTTGAAAAACACTGCAGCCGATAGCGGAAAGGAACATGGTAAATACAATCAAATAAATGATTTTTTTCATAGCTATTTCTTTTCGTTGGTTTCTTTTTCCTTTAATGCTTTGACGATCTTTTTGGGTGTAATGGGCAGGTCTTTGATGCGGATCCCGACGGCATCTTCAATCGCATTGGCGATCGCCGCCGACGTTGGCAAAAGCGACGCCTCCCCCATGCCTTTGGCACCGAACGGCCCTTCAGGGTCGTTCGTTTCAACCAAAATACTTTCCATTTCCGGAATGCCGATCGACCTCGGCAAACGATAATTAGCAAAATTCGGATTAACGACGCGGCCATTGCGAAACTGCAGGTCTTCATAAAATGTGTAGCCGATGCCCATGGCGAGTGAACCTTCAATCTGCCCTTCGACCGCCTGCGGATTGATGGCCTTGCCGATATCGTGAGCGTCCCACATTTTAACGATCTTAACTTCGCCCGTTTCAATATTCACGGCAACTTCAGCGATCTGCGCTTCGAACCCGTAACTGCCCGACACATTTCCTTCACCTGTTCTAAAATCGATCGGCGTTGTTTTCGGATTGTAACTTCCGCGTCCAATGATCTGTTTCCCGTAATTAAATGAATAGCATAAATTCAGCGCGGCATCGAACGTCATCAGGACCGAATGATCTTTTTGGTTGATGACCTGTTCAGCAACGATGTCCAGATCATCGATCTTCATCTTAAGTTCTTCAGCAACGATCTCCAAAATCTGTATTTTTGCATCACGACCGGCGCGTAGCGCGGCATTCCCGGAAATGAACGTCACGCGGCTGGCGAAACTTCCGGTATCAAATGGAGTGATCTCGGTATCGCCGGATTTGCATTTGATGCGTTCATATTTGACGCCCAGCGCGTGAGCGGCGATCTGTGAAAGTGCGGTGTTGGAACCCTGCCCGGTGTCGGCAGCGCCGGTAAAAAGATAAACTGAACCATCCTCTTCGATCTTGACGATCGCACCCGCGGATTCATGGGACTTGTACATTTTAGAACCCATAACGTCAGCCGCAATGCCGATACCGATCCCTCGTCGCCAAATTCCATCTTTATGGTAATTCGGATTATTGCGTTTCTTTGTCCAATCAGAGGCTTTCGACGCTTTTTCAATGCATTCCTTTAAACCATTGGTGGTCAGATGCATTTTATTGATCGTGATCATATTCGGAGTTGTAATATTGCGCAAACGAAATTCGATCGGGTCCAAACCAAGATCCTTGGCCAAAAGGTCGATGTGAGATTCAATGGCGAACCCGGATTGTACGCCGCCAAACCCGCGCATGGCCCCGCTAATGGGTGTATTGGTATAAACGCGATAACCGGAAATACGAAAATGCTGAATTTTATAGACCATGAAAATACGCATGATCGCCGCTGCCATGACCGTCGGGCCGTAACTGCAGTAAGCGCCGCCGTCGGCAATGACCTCACCGGTTATAGCGGTCAAGACACCTTCTTTGGTGACGCCGGATTTAATGCTGTAATGCATACCGTGTTTCCGGCGGGAAAATGAAAATTCTTCCTCGCGGTTATAACAAATTTTGACCGGCAGGCCGCCTGCTCTCTTGGATAAGAGGCACGCGGCAAAATCCATCGGAAGCATTTCGAGTTTTCCGCCGAAGCCCCCTCCCACTGCCAGTTTGATGACGCGCACGTCGTTGAGATCCATTTTAAGGGTCTTGGCCAACGCTTCTCGGCATTTGAACGGCGCCTGACTGGAGGACCACAGCGTGATCTTATTCGTGAACGTTTCCCATTGTCCGATGCACACGTGCGGCTCCAGCGCTGCCATCGCAGCTGCCGATGCATAAAATTTATCTTCGCGCACGTGGAAAGATTCTTTGAACGCGCGTTCCGGATTTCCGAAATTAACCGGCAAAATAACGCCGATGTTATTCATCGCTTCATGAATTTGTGGAGCACCCGGCTTCATGGCCTCGAGCACATCGGTGACGGACGGCAAAATTTCGTATTTAACATCGATAAGCTTGATCGCTTCCAGCACTGTTTCTTCATCGACCGCTGCGATCGCGCCGATCTCATCGCCGATGTAACGCACTTTTTCACTTTCTAGCGCCATCTGATCAACGGTATGAGGAAAAAAATATTCATTAGAACCGTATTTGATATTGTACGTGTCTTTGGCAGTGATGATCGCTCTAACGCCGGGAAGTTTTTCAGCTTTGGACGTGTCAATACTGATAATGCGCGCGTGCGGATGTTCGCTGCGGATCATTTTTCCGACGAGCATATTGGGAAAACTTACATCAAAAACGTATTTGGTCTGGCCCGTGACAATGCCGCGGCCGTCGATGCGCGGAACACTTTTTCCCACGGGATCAAGATTTGTTTTGGCGCTTGATGAATTGATGCTTACGCTCATAAGATTATCGTGTCATTGCGAGTCCGCAGGCGAAGCAATCGCCAAGTCTTGGGATTGCTTCGCCTGCGGGCTCGCAATGACGTTATTTTTTATTTTCAATACCCTGCATTTTTATATAATCTTCATACGTAAGACCCATATTCTTCTTTTGCAAATTTGGGCGGTTCTCATTTTCAACCGTTCCCTGCCCAGTTTGATCTTGCCATCCCTGTTTCATCACGTCCCCGGCTTTACGCACGGCATCAAAAATTTTCGGATATCCGGCGCAACGGCAAATATTCCCGTCCAGGGCATATTCAATTTCTTCCTGGGTCGGTTGCGGATTTTTTTCCAAAAGTTCTTTGGTCGACATGATCATGCCGGGAATGCAAAAACCGCATTGCACAGCACCATAGTCCAGATAAGCCTGCTGAATGGGATGAAGTTTATCCCCGTCGGCAACCCCCTCGATCGTCTGGATCTCATCGCCTTCAACCGCACAAGCCAGCGTGATGCAGGACAAAACAGCCTTCCCGTTGATCTGGACGGTGCAGGTGCCGCATTCACTTTCCTCACACGCCGTCTTGGTACCGGTTAAGCCCAACTGGTTGCGCAGGACCTCCATCAGAGTTTCATTGCCTTTAAGGCTCAACTCATGATCTTTACGGTTGATGTTCAGATGGATCGTTTTCATGATGCTTTGGAAGCGCCCTGGATCAATTCGGACAGCGCACTTTTAATGGAAATACGGAACATGTGACTTTTGTATTCATCGCTGCGTTTATCATAGATGTTTGTATCCAGGTGGTCAAGCGCTTGCTGGGCTGTTTCCGAACGGCACGGCGCGTTTTTTAAAAATTGTTCCAGAACGAAATCGCGCTGGGCAAAAGCAGTACCGTTGTTGACAGCTACGCACGTATCGGTAAATTTGCCGTCTTTGATGTGCGCCTTAAAACTCATCGCTAACATCGGAATATCTACGTGCATAGTCTTTCTGACCCGACGGTAAGCAATCTGCGCTGTTTTATCGCGTCGAATGGTCACGTGAGTGAAAAGCTTATCCGTTCTAGCGGCATTTTTAAAAAAATCTTCGGCGCTCATCACCGACTCTTGGCCGTTGGCGTCCATAAAGTGCATTTGGGCATCGAGCGCGATCATGATCGTTCCCATTTCAGTCCAGGTATAACGGCAGGTCAGATTACCGCCGACGGTTGCCATGTTACGGATCGGATTTGTTGAAATATTGCGGCAGACCGTCCGCAAAATTTTAAAATTGTCGGTCAAAAACGGTGATTCAAAAAGATCATTGATCACGGTCATGGCTTTGATGGTTAACTTCTCTTGATCCGCTTCAATGCCTTTAAGAGCTTCCACTTTGCGCAAACTAATGATATTCGCCGGAGTCTTTGTACCCTTACGTTTAAGTAATTTAAGGCTGTTTAAAAGAAATGTCCCTCCTGCCAGGATTTTGACGTCCGAAAGAGTGGCATAGAGTTGCGTTGCCTCTTGGAGCGTGCGCGGAGCATAAAATGTGACTGGATTTAGAAGCATCGGGATCAATTAGTAAAAATTTTAACCATGAACCGAGACAAATGGTTTACGTTTAGTTCATGACAATATGTTATCATTCGACGACGAGTAGTATAGCAAAAAATTAGACTATCGCAAAAAAATCACGGATCAACGGCCGTGCTTTCAGACAATCCAATACCCAATTGTTGAAAGGCAACATCCACCACCGCCACATCCCATCCATGATCGATGAGCTGCGCTCTTAAGGCATCCGCCGTGCCAGATCCTTGCTCGCTTTGGCGTTTAATGAAACCTTTGAGGATCTCGAGATTGAATTTTTGCTGGGCATTCAAACGCCATTCGACTTTTGTTTTAATCACCGGCTGATTGCGAACAAAAGCAAAAAACGCGAACACGAGCGGTAAAGATAAAACGGCCAGCGACATCGTAAAATCCATCTTTCCGCTATGGCCAAAAAGATACGGCGATCCTGCCCAGAACGCGTCAAACAGGAAATGCTGAACGACGACACAGATCAAACCAAATCGTAGATAAATGATCGAAGTAAAAATCCCCAGGATCGTTACTTCCAATCCCCTGAACCAAAATGGAAAGACCATGTATCCGGTATGCCCCAACCCCCAAAGCACAGAGGAAACAAGAATAGCGATGATCGGATAGCGAAAAATCTTCATCCCGAAATTCAAACCAAAAAGACGGTAAAATGTTTCTTCCGTAACACTCGCATTGACGGCAAGCGCCAAGATCCCCAAGAACGGAAAATATCCCGTTGATAAATGATTCAATCGGGTCTGTTCCACCCAGACGCCACAATAGCGGTAACCGAATTCAAAAATAACAGCCTGCAAACCCATCATAATAACGGCAAAACAATAACCCAAAAGGATGGTTTGCGCCACATTCCTTGCAAAAAACGTTGTGGTCAAATAATGGAACATCCCCCCTTGCGGACTTTTGGGAGAAACTTCATAACGCAACAATTCTCCCGCCAGGCACGGGATGATAAAACAAATAAAAAAAAGAAAGCTGCCCATCACTTCATAAATGATCTGGCGGATGATGAAAGGTGTAAAAGGCTGGGTCGTCGGATAGCCAATAATGAACGCTTGGGCATTATTCAACCCTGAGATCACAGTCAAGGCAAACAATATGACAATAATGCCAATGTAAAACCTTTTTGTCACATTCATGGCCAGATGATTACGCCGTAAGACCACGATCATGATCGCGCCAATAAAGAATGCCAGGCTGCCCAGATGGGCGACAATACCTAAATTACGGCCGCTTTCTTTACGGCGCTCGATATTACGATTGAACTGATCCGGGGCAGAAAAGACCTGCTTGTTAAAGGCAAGGACATCATTCCCGGAAACCATAACGCTCGTCAACAGTTTCCCGCCCCCGCTGTCGGGCGCTTTATCCCAAAGAATATAAACGTCTTTCTTTTCCCAATTGACCGTGTATTCGATACGGTGATCGAATTTACTTGAAGTCTTGGAATTAAAAACATAATTGGTAAGATCAAATCCAAATTGATTTTTTAAAAATTCTTCAGCCTTGCTTCGGGCTGCATCCTCTTTAACATCTTCTTTCGCTGCTGAGTCTTCAATGGCATGCCTGTATAAAAGCACCTCCCCCGTCTTAGAACTCACGGCAACACTGTATTCCTCCTTTTGCCCTTCCTTAAAAAAACGGACCGACCAAGCAAAAAAATCATACTGATGTTTTTGGATGAATTTCTCTTCTTCTTGAAAACCTATGGATTTCTGAAGATACACGTCCGTCGCCGTGTCCTCATTAAAAACCACAGCTATTTTATATGAGGAGAGGTCAACATGCTCTTTATTGCTTATGTAGGCAGATGCGATCTCTGTCGCTTGTGACCGGCTGACGGAAAGATCGATATGCGCAAACCGGGGATAAGAGAATTTAATCCACACCCCGGCTGCGACGATGGCACATAAAATAATTAAGACGTAGATGGATTTGCGGACGTTCAAACAGCCTTTCACTATAATAAACGGATGACTTCCAGAGGCAATTGTTTTAATTCCTGCGTTCCTAAAACTTTAATCGTCCAAAACAATAGGTCCAATTTCTTCTGGAGTTTTTCATCAGGCTCCTGGACATATTGCAATTTGTTGCGCGACAGAAACAAAATCTTGCGCAACGTATTGAAAATAATGCGCGCTTCTCTCGTGCGTGACGTGCTAGTGTGGATCAAAGCTGTCAAATTGTCATAGGCCATATCACAAACCGCATCGTTATAATGATCCAACTTTTCAATAAGCCGCGGGACCATGACTTTAAAATAACGGTAGCGGTCCAGGATCACCAGCGTATGCATGGTCTCCACCTGCACGAACGGAGAATCCTCGTGGCTTAATAAACGGTTAAGGATTTTTTCAAAAAAATTCTTTTCAGCGGACACGGTCTGGCTGGCAAATTGTTCTTTAAAAACCTTGACCGCCGCCGCGATTTTGAACGGCCCCAGCGTCGAGTCGTTCATCATGGCCAAAAGCACTTCTTTCGGCTTGCTGCTATATTTTTCGACATAGCCTTTTAACAGCATTTTGTCATCGAAAATGGCCGCCGCATTAGCATCTTCTGGATCAATGGCCTCCTTGGCCGCGTAACCATCATGGCCAGCTGTTATAGAAAGTAAAATAAAAAATAAAATGACGATGGGTCTCATGGGATAATTTCCATTGAATAATCAATGGCCTCACGCGAATGCGTCAACCCTCCGATGGAGATACGATCCACACCTGTTTTAGCGTAACGTTTAACATTGCCAAAATTGATCCCTCCGGAGACTTCCAAGAGCACATTTTTCTTTGACTTGTTCCGTAGTTTTACAGCTTTTTGAATATGTGTTGGCGGCATATTATCCAGCAAAATAACGTCAGCTTCGCTTTCCAACGCGTCATGGAATTGCCCAAGAGTATCCACTTCGACCTCAATGGCAACGTTTGTTTCCATTCTTAATTGACGGACCGCCTCCTGGATCGATCGATCGCCGATGCAAAGCCAATGATTGTCCTTGATCATGGCCATATCACTCAAATGATCTCTATGGTTATGCCCCCCGCCGCAGCGTACGGCATACCGTTCAAGAAATCGTAACGTCGGCGTTGTTTTACGCGTGTCAAGAATTTGAACCTTATAAGGTTTGACAGCATCAACAAAAGTCTTTGTTCGAGTGGCAATCGCTGAAAGATAACTTAAAAAATTTAGCGCCACTCGTTCACCGGTTAAAAGCGTTCGTGCGCCTCCCTTTGCGATCAAAACCCTGGTATTCCTCTTAATCTTCTGGCCATCGTTGACAAAAAATTTCACGTTGAGATTTTTATCCAAATGCCAAAAAACTTTTTTAGCCACCTCAAGCCCGCAGACAACAGCATCTTGTTTGGCAATAATAGTGGCGGTTGCTTTCTGCCTGGCAGAAATTAAAGACCGGGTCGTAACATCGCCTTTGCCCAAGTCTTCACGTAACGCGTTTCGAATAATGGCATCAAGGTTCGTCATAGGATTTTCTAGGATAAACTTTCCAGGACTTTATTGAGCTCATCAATTTCGGCTTTTAATGCGATAAGCCTTGCCTGCTCTTTTTCAATAACTTCCACCGGCGCTTTGGCAACAAAACCTTCATTGGCCAAACGGGTTTTGATGCTTTGAAAAACACTGGATTGCTGTCCGATCTTGGTTTTGATACGGCTTTTTTCTTTGGCTACGTCGATCAACTGTCCTAAAGGAATAAAAAATTTGGTGAATTGATCAACCACGCCGCTCGCTGTTTCTTTCATAGACTGCTCCTTATTAGTAACCGTCAAATTTTTTATCTTGGCCAGACGTCTTAGAATCTCAATGTTGTTCTGCCACAAGGCGGTATCTGTGCGACACACCAGAACGCATTCGATTTCCTCCTGCGGTTTGATGTTTAACTGCACACGAACATTGCGGATACCAGACACCAGCGCAATGAGTGTTTGCATGTTGTCTTGACTTTGGGCGTCGAGATATTCTTTTTTAACAACCGGCCAGGAGGCGCGCGACAGGCATTCCTTACCATCGCTTAATTTGCTGTAAATTTCTTCAGTTATAAACGGAATAAACGGATGCATCATCCTAAGCGAACGTTCCAACACATGAAGCGCCACCTTCTGAATATCCAGGTTGGCCCACTGACTTTTGATGATTTCCAAATACCAATCGCAGAAATTCCCCCAGAAAAAATCCTGGACAAGCGTTTCCGCTTCGGAATAACGGTATTTTTCGATCGCATCCCCGACCTTCTCAATCGTAGAATACAGTTGTGAAACGATCCATCGGGACGGAAGATCCAATCCTTTCAAATCCAATGTATCAAAATCTTTAAACGCTTCCGGCTTAACATTCATAAAAATAAGCCTGGACGCGTTCCAGATCTTGTTGGCAAAATTGCGGCCGATCTCAAATTTTTCCTTAGAAATGAAAATATCTTGTCCCGAATTAATGATGAGGCTGAAACGCAATGCGTCCGCTCCAAACTCGTTGATGATCTCCAAAGGATCAAGCGCATTGCCCAGGGATTTCGACATCTTGCGGCCTTTGGCATCGCGCACTGTGCCGTGAATATACACGTCGGCAAACGGTGCATCGCCCATAAATTCATAGCCGGCCATGATCATACGCGCCACCCAGAAGAAAATGATCTCGGACGCGGTAAAAAGCGCGTTGGTCGGATAAAAAAATTCCAAATCATTAAGGTCTTCACTTCTGACTTCTGACTTCCCTGGCCTGTCGGCCAGGACAGGCTGACTTCTGACTTGCTGTTCAGGCCATCCCAGCGTTGCAAAAGGCCAGAGCCACGAGGAGAACCATGTGTCGAGCACATCCTCATCCTGTTTTAAATTTTGGGATCCACAATAGGGACAATTTTTCGGATGGGCCCGTGAAACGATCGGTTTTTTACAGTCCAAAAGGCATTTATCATCACCCACGCAATACCACACTGGTATACGATGTCCCCACCAGATCTGACGGGAAATGCACCAGTCGCGGATCTCCTCCATCCAATTCAAATAAACTTTTTCCCATCGTTCGGGATGAATGCGCGTGCGGCCGGACTTAACAGCTTTTAGCGCCGGTTCAGCGAGCGGTTTCATTTTAACAAACCACTGTTTGGAAAGGCGTGGCTCAACAACGGTATCGCAACGGTAACAATGCCCGATGGCGTGCATATGGTCTTCAACTTTGACCAAAAGCCCCTGCGCTTCTAATTCGGCAATAACCGCCTTGCGCCCGGCAAAACGGTCCATGCCTTTGAATTTTCCAGCGTTCTCGTTAAGGACCGCATCCGGCTGCATAATATTAATGAATTCTAAATTATGGCGCTGACCCATGGCAAAGTCGTTCGGGTCATGCGCAGGCGTAACTTTGACCGCGCCGGTGCCGAATTCAGCGCTGACAAAATCATCAGCGATGATTTTAATTTCGCGCCCGATCAAAGGAAGAACCAGCGTCTGTCCAACGAGTTTTGTGTAACGCTCATCTTTGGGATTAACAGCAACGGCGGTGTCGCCCAGCATCGTTTCCGGACGGGTGGTAGCGACAGTAACGTACTCCCCCGTCATTGCGCCTGCCCCGGCTGCGCCAGGTGGCAGGCCGGAGAGGCCCGTCTTTTGGGCCGAAGCAATCGCATCCGCCGAGGTTTGCGATTGCTTCGTCGCCTGCGGGCTCCTCGCAATGACAGCGGATTTTAGTGGATACTTAATATAGTAAAGCTTTCCCTGCTTTTCCTTGTGTTCAGCTTCCTCGTCGGAAAGCGCGGTCTGGCAGCGCGGGCACCAGTTGATAATACGATTTCCCCGATAGATCAGGTCTTTTTCGTAAAGGCGAATAAAAACTTCCTGGACTGCCTGCGAATATTCATCATCCATGGTAAATCGCGTACGTTCCCAATCACAGGAACTGCCGAGCTTTTCCAACTGACGGATGATGGTGTCCCCGTAATTTTCCTTCCATGCCCACAAACGTTTGATAAATTCTTCACGGCCCAAGTCCTGGCGCTTCTTACCTTCTTTGGCCAGTTCTTTCTCAACGACATTTTGAGTAGCGATCCCGGCATGATCAGTGCCCGGCATCCACAATGCCTCAAAACCGTTCATGCGTTTGTATCGAATAAGAATATCTTGGAGGGTGTTGTTGAGCGCATGGCCCATATGCAAAATGCCAGTGACATTCGGCGGTGGAATAACGATGGTAAAAGGCGTTTTATTCGACGGAGTGGCATGGAACGTATGATTCGTTTTCCAATACGCGAGCCATTTGTCTTCGACTTCTTTGGGATTGTAGCGGGATGATAATTCGGTCATTAGTAGAGGTAAGAGGTAAGTGCTAAGAGGTAAAAGGCATTCCTACCTCTTTACCTCTTACCTCTTACCTCTGTTAATTAGTTTCGTTTTTTACTTTTTAATAATTTATACTCGATACTATCGACCAACGCTTCCCAGCTGGCTTCGATGATATTTTCATGAACACCGACGGTGGTCCAGGAATCATGTGCATCCTGCGATTCAATAAGGACGCGCACCTTGGCCGCGGTCCCTTCTTTGGTGTTAAGGACGCGCACTTTGTAGTCGGACAAGTGCATTTCCTTAAGCCCCGGATAAAATTTATTGAGCGCCCCACGCAAGGCCTGGTCTAAAGCGCCGACCGGGCCGTCGCCCTGGGCAGCGCTGAATTGTTCTTTGCCGTTTATTTTTAAGCGCACGGAGGCCTCGGCCGAAACCTTGCCATCGTTGCGTTTTTCGGTAGACACCTTGAATCCTTCAAGATCAAAAAATTTGGTCATCTTTTTAAGCTGCCGCCTTAAAAATAATTCGAATGAGGCATCGGCCGCTTCAAATTGATAACCTTCATTTTCTTTTTCCTGCAGCATTTTCATAATGGCCACAGCTTCCGGCGATTTTTTATCGATGTCGATACCCAGCTGCTTGGCCTTAAGAACGATCGGCATCTTGCCAGCGAGTTCCGACGTCAAAAGCCGGCGGCGATTCCCAACGAGCTCGGGCTTGATGTGCTCGTAGGCCAATGGATTTTTTAAAATCGCATCAATGTGAACGCCTCCCTTGTGAGCGAATGCCGAATGCCCAACAAAGGCATGATTGTCCGGAAGTTTGATGTTGGAGATCTCGCTTAAAAAATAAGATGCTTCCATCAAACGACTAACCTTGGCATCAGGAATCGACGGACGGTCCATCTTTGTGTGTAAAATACCGATGATGGTGCACAAGTCCGCATTTCCGCAACGCTCGCCTAAACCATTGAATGTCCCCTGCACCTGCGTGCAGCCAGACTCGATTGCGGCTAAACTGTTTGCAACGGCCAAGTCCATGTCGTTGTGCGTATGGATACCCGTCTGCACATTTAAGTGAGATTTTATTTCTTTGATGATACCAGCCACTTCCCCAGGCAGCGTTCCACCGTTAGTGTCGCAAAAAATGATGCAATCTGCCCCGGCATCCTGCGCCGCCAAGATGGTCTTAAGCGCATACTCAGGATTACGTTTGTACCCATCGAAAAAATGCTCGGCATCATAAAAGACTTCGCGGCCGTTCTTTTTAAGAAAACCAACGGAATCCACGATCATCTTTAAATTTTCATCCAGCGTCGTTTTGATAATATCCGTCACGTGCAGATCCCAGGTCTTGCCGAAGATGGTCACTGTCGGGGCTTGGGATGCGATCAAAGCTTTTAAATTAACGTCATCTGCCGCTTTGATCCCAGCCCGACGGGTGGAACCGAACGCGGCAAGTTTTGCGTTCTTCAATTTCTTTTTGAGCATGACCTTAAAGTACTCTTCATCCTTCGGATTGGAACCCGGCCAGCCGCCTTCGATGTAATGAATTCCCAAGTCATCCAATTTTTCGGTGATCTTGACCTTGTCATTGACCGAAAAAGAGATCCCTTCCGTCTGCGAACCATCGCGCAGCGTCGTATCGTAGATGACTATGCGAGGAGCACTCATAAATCCTTTCTAAAATTGTCATTGCGAGCCGCAGGCGAAGCAATCCCAAGCATGCGATTGCTTCGTCGCCTGCAGGCTCCTCGCAATGACGCTAATTTTACACGCCTATTTTGTCCAACTTAAATTGTTTGTGCAGCGCCTTGACCGCTCGATCCGCGTCTTCCTTACGGATGATACAGGAAATGCTGATCTCCGACGTTGAAATCATATCAATATTCACCTTGTTATCAGCCAAAGTTTTGAACATCTGCGCCGCGATCCCCGAATGCGAACGCATGCCGGAACCGATAATGGAAACACGCGCCACATTGTCATCGTGAAGAATACCGCCAAGGCCGATCTTCCTTCCCACTTCCTGCGCCGCTTTAATGGCTTTGGCAAGATCAGCTTTCGGCACAGTGAAGGAAATGTCCGTCAACTTCGTATGGCTGACGTTCTGCACGATGGTGTCCACGCTAATGCCGTGGCTGGAGATCTTAGTAAAAATCTGCGCGGCCACACCGGGCTTGTCCGGCACGCTGCAGATTGTGATCTTGGCCTCGTTCTTGTTGCAAGTGACGCCGCGGACGGCGATCTCTTCCATTTTTTCAGTTTCTTTGACGATCATGGTTCCTTCCTCCTTGGAAAAACTGGATCGAACGTGAATAGGAATATTGAATCGACGGGCAACTTCAATGGACCGCGCCTGCATGACCTGTGCGCCCAACGACGCCATTTCCATCATTTCATCAAACGTGATATTCTTGATCTTGCGCGCTTCTTTGACGACGCGCGGGTCCGTTGTGAAAATGCCGGTCACATCAGTATAAATCTCGCACACGTCGGCGCTTAACGCCTTGGCGATCGCGACCGCGGTTAGATCAGAGCCGCCGCGCCCCAATGTTGTGATCTCATCGCTCGAGGTCACCCCCTGATAACCGGCGATGATGACGATCTTCCCTTTCTTAAAAGCATCCCTGATGCGCCTGCCGTTAATGGAAATGATCCTCGCCTTGGTGTGCGTCTTGTCAGTCTTGATGCCAACCTGGCGCCCGGTGAGTGAGATCGCATCATGGCCAAGTTCCTTGACCGCCATGGCAACGAGCGCACAGGAGATCTGCTCACCCGTCGATAAAAGCATATCCAGTTCGCGGTCAGGCGGACAATTCGTGATCTGAAAAGCCAAGGCCTCCAGCTCATCGGTCGTGTCTCCCAATGCAGAAACTACGACCGCGACATCGTTGTTCTTGGTCTTTGTTTCCACAATCCTTTGGGCAACATTTTTGATGCGTTCAACATTAGCGACGGATGACCCGCCGAATTTCTGAACTATGATCTGTCGTTCCATTTTCTCCCTCTGTGTTTGGCGTATGGCGATTGGCTCACGGCGTCTAAACGCCCTACGCCCCGCGCCAAACGCCTAACCATTATTTCTTAAACAAATACGCCACCATCTCGGCACCGCTTTTAAATTTTAATCCCGCCTGCGCTGCTGTTTTTTCACTGTAAGCAGCGAGGTGGTTGGCCTCGATCCCCTTGCCATACATCAAAAAGCACACCGGCGCGCGTGTGTGCGTGCGTTTGGCGACCGGCGTCGGATGATCAGGGGAAATCAAGATCCTGACATCATCGCGCTTTAAACACCACTTTAAAATGGGACCGACGATATCATGGTCAATGCGTTCGATCGCTTTGACCTTTTCCTTATGTTCGCCGTTATGCCCCGCCTCATCCGGAGACTCCACGTGGATGTAAACAAAGTCATTTTTTTCAAGCGACTTGAGCGCGTACTCGGCTTTGCCAAAATAATTCGTATCGTAATAACCCGTTGCTCCGGGCACAGAAATAATATCTAAACCTACCAACCGGCCAATGCCGTTGACCAGGTCCACCGCCGAAATAATTGAACCTTTGATACCGAATTTTTCTTTGAACGACGGTAAATTAGGCCTTTTCCCCTGCCCCCAGAGCCAAATATTATTGGCCGGATTTTCCTTACGCTTGGTTCGTTCTTTATTAACGGGATGATCTGCCAAAACATTTTTGGCTGTATCCATGATTCCCAACAAATATTGTTGCTGCGATCCCTGAGGAAGATAAGAATTAACTTCTTTATCTGAAATATCGTGCGGAGGAGTGCTCTTCATTTTGAAGAACTCGTCCACATTCCTGGTTTTTAAAACCATTAAATGCCGATAACTTTTACCGGCATAAAATTTGATATCCGCAGAGCCTATCTTTCGGTTCAATTCTCCAATAAGTTTAGCAGCCTCTTCAGTTGAGATGTGCCCAGCGCTGTAATCGACCATTCGCCCACCATCCAAAGTTACAAGATTGCAGCGAAAGGCGATCTGATCGTCAGCCAGGATGATCCCCATATTGGCTGCTTCCAACGGCGCACGGCCGGAAAAATTTTTGGCCGGATCATAGCCAAGCAAAGATAAATTCCCGATATCTGATCCCGGCGGCATGCCATCAGGAATCGTCTGAACCAGGCCGGAAAATCCCTTTTGCGCCATGGCATCCATGTTCGGTGTGGCCGCAGCCTCAAGAGGTGTCTTTTTTCCCAACGCGTCCACAGGCTCATCAGCCATGCCGTCGGGGACTAAAATAATGTATTTCATAACCTGTCTTTCAAAATGCGTGTCAAAAGCTGGCACAACTCCGGCTTGCTTTTAACTTTTCCTAAAAGTGTACGTTTGGAATCTACAACGAATGCTTCATAACCGTTGGGCTTTAAAAAATTAGCGACGACCACATCACAATGCGCCTGTGAGAAAAGCTTTTTCGTCTCTTCAACAGCGGAACGTAAATCATTCTCCAATTTAAAACCAATCAAAAAAGTTTTCGGGTTTACTGCTTTGATCAAATTGATGAGCTTGGGTGTTGGGACTAAATCCACAGTAAGTTTAGAAACGCTGGAATCGATCTTTTTCGAAAACCGTTTCCGTGGTTTAAAATCCGAAACAGCGGCCGCGTGAATAACACAGTCATATTTTTTAACAAGTTCACTTTTTAAAAGAACACTAAACTCATCAAAAAAACAAAATTTCAAGACTTTAATTCCGTGCGCATGAATACTGTGGGTCACCGGCCCCTCAAGAAGCGTTACCTTGGCTTTGGCCGCGCTTAACTTTTGGGCCAATAGATGTCCCAACTCACCCGTCGAGCGGTTACTGATAACGCGCATGTCGTCCAAAGCAACCCAGGTGGGGCCGCAAGTGATTAGAATTTTCTTACCAACTAATGACATATTTAAGAGGTAAGAGGTAAGAGGTAAGAAGTAAGAGGTAAGAAGTAAGAAGAAGAAAATAACAAAAACAAAACTTAAAGGACAAACATTTTGTCATTTGTGTTTTAATATTTGTTTATTTTTCCACCTCTTACCTCTTACCTCTTACCTCTTATCTCTTATCTCTATAATCCAATTTGTTTCAATATCGTCTTCAAGTTCGCCTTGACCACAACCGGTTTGGCAACGTTCTGGATGGCAATGTTCGGGTCTTTAAGGCCATGCCCTGTCAGTGTGCAGACGAGCGTTTCCTTTTTAAACTTTTTGAAAAATCCTTGGGCATTCAATTTGATGACACCAGCAACAGAGGCTGCCGAAGCCGGCTCCGCAAAAATACCTTCACCTGCCAAGATCTTATACGCCACAATGATCTCTTCATCGGTCACCATATCAATAAGGCCTTTGGATTCATCACGTGCCGCAATCGCCTGCTTCCAACTGGCAGGATTTCCAATCTTGATCGCTGTTGCCAATGTATGCGGATCTTCAACAATTTTATTTAAAACGATCGGCGCTGCACCTGCCGCCTGAAAACCCAACATTCTGGGAAGCGTTTTAGATTTTTTAGATTTTTTATATTCTTTGTACCCTTTCCAATAGGCCGTAATGTTGCCGGCATTCCCAACGGGAATGGCATGGAACATCGGCGCGTCCTTGAGATCATCGCAAACTTCAAACGCCGCTGTTTTCTGTCCTTCGATACGAAACGGATTGATCGAGTTGACCAATTCGATAGGATACTTGGAAACGAGCCCTTTAACTAACTCGAGAGCCTGATCGAAATTCCCTTTAATTTGTAATACCGTAGCGCCATGAATCATCGCCTGTGCCAATTTCCCTAAAGCAACATTACCTTCAGGAATAAACACGAAACACTTCATTCCACATCGTGCTGCATAAGCTGCTGCCGATGCTGAAGTGTTCCCCGTTGAGGCACATGCCACCGCCATAATACCTTTTTCTTTGGCCTTGGAAATGGCCATGGTCATACCGCGGTCTTTAAAGGACCCTGTCGGATTCAATCCCTCGTACTTCAAATAAACATTCAACCCTGTTTTTTGCGAAAGCACGGCGGAATGGATCAAAGGTGTGTTGCCTTCGTTGAGCGTCACAACCGGCGTCTTGGCGTTAACAGGAAGATATTCCCGATAGCGATCGATTAAACCTTTGTAAGCCATTACAACTTCTCCATACGGATCGCGACCGGTTTTCCTTTAACCACGGGAAGCTGATCCAATTGCTCGAGCGCTTCTTTGAGCAATCGCTCTTTGACGTGATGGGTCAGCATAACGACCGGCACCGCCGACATTTTATTTTCGATCTTCTGCGTGACGGACGCGATCGAAATATTGTACTGGCCAAAAATATTAAAGATCGCCGAAAGCACCCCGGGCTTGTCAACGAGCATAAGACGAATGTAAAAACGTGTTTCAACCTCATCGATCTTGCGAATGGTTAATGTATCGCTTTCCTCGGGGGCGTTGCCTACCCAGCGCGGCATCGTGACATCGATGCGCTCAGCGAGATTCATAAGATCGCTCACGATCCCGGAAGCCGCCGACATCTGGCCCGCGCCCGCACCCTCGATAAAAATATCTCCAAGCGGGTCGGTATCAATCAAGATCGCGTTATCCACGTTGTTGACCGTCGCCAAAGAATGGTCTTTGGCGATCAATGTCGGGTGCACGCGTACGTCCAATTCCGTGCCCACTTTTTTAGCGATAGCTAAAAGCTTGATCGTTAAATTTAAACTGTCGGCATATTCGATATCATCCTGCGAAATATGGTTGATGCCTTCCGTGTGGATCTCTTTAACGCTCACGAATTTTCCCAAGGCCAAAAAAACCAGGATGGCCAGTTTGTGCGCGGCATCCATGCCATTGATATCCAGCGTTGGATTGCTTTCCGCATACCCTTTTTCCTGGGCGGCGCGCAGCGCTTCGGCGAACGTAATTTTATTACGCGCCATTTCACTTAAAATATAATTACACGTTCCATTGATGATCCCGTAAAGGCCGTTAAATTTGTTACCGGCCAATCCTTCCGTGATCATGCGGATGATGGGAATACCGGCCATAACAGAGGATTCAAAAAAGATCGAACGGTTATTGGCAATGGCCTCGCGGAACAATTCCTGTCCACAGTTAGCAATGAGCTCCTTATTGGCTGTAACCACGTGTTTGCCCGAACGCAATGAACGCAGGACAATATCTTTGGCCGGATTCATACCGCCGATAAGCTCGACCACGACTTGGATCTCCGGATCGTTTAAAACAGCATTAATATCCGTTGTCAAAAGCGTGTTATCCAACCCCGGCGGATTTTTCTTATGAATGCTGCGGTCGCAGATCGTCTTAATGAAAAAATCTTTTTTATAGCGTTCGCGTAAAAGCTTGCGCCGGTTCTTAAGGATCTTAACGACCCCCGAACCCACCACCCCATATCCAATGATCCCTATATTAATCCGATCAGCCACGATTATGATCTCCCCTTGATACCGTAATGTTCAATTTTTCCTAAAATTTCCTCTGCCAGCGGTTGCAGGTTTTGAAACTGCAAACGCACGTCATAGATCAAATTCTTGATCCTTTCCCGTGATTCCAAAACAACCCCCTCCAAATGAACGCTGCCAGTGGTAAAAGGCGTGCGCATTTCGATCATAAGAACCATCGAAATATCAAATGACCGCGTTGCCACAAAACACATCCCTCCCCGGCTGATATTACGAACTTGTGTGATCTCATTTTTAACGTTCGGGCTTTTTTTATCCACATAGGTCAGGATAAAATTACGATCCACCCTGGCATGTTTTCGTCGTTCTTTTTCAGAATTGGATTCTGCGCACATAGACGTTCCTCATTTGAGGGTTGATTGAGAAATCGGGACGGTGGGGCTTGAACCCACGACCTCTTGTACCCCATACAAGTGCGCTAGCCAACTGCGCTACGTCCCGTTCTATTTCGCTCGAATACTTTTGTGTTCGAGCTTCAAAGCAACGATTCCTATTGCTGCGAAGCTCCCAAATGTAAATTTTGGAGCGTAGCAGAATGCGCTACGTGTCCCGTACATCGAATGCTATATTTGTGAATGAGTTAGAGATGAATTCAAGGCTGAATTATACACTATTCGAGGGAAGGTGAAAAGGAATATCTATGGAAAGGGGGAAAGGGGCTCCAGCAATAAAAAGGTCATTCGGGCTTTAAGGCTCGCGACATCAACGACTCCAAAGCCGCTTTGACCTTTTTCCCCTTATAAATAATATTATAGGTCTCCTGGGTGATGGGCATATTGACCTTTAACTTCTTGCTCAATTGATAAACAGCTTTTGCAGTAGAGACTCCTTCGGCGACCATATTCATGGATGCAAGGATCTTACGGATATTCTTACCTCTGCCGATCGCTTCCCCGACCGTACGGTTACGGCTTTGGGCATTCACACAGGTCGTCACCAGATCGCCCAAACCAGTCAAACCGTAAAATGTTTCCTGTTTAGCCCCAAGGGCCCTGCCCAAGCGGGCCATTTCTGCCAAACCGCGGGTCAAGATCGCTGCTTTAGCATTGGTCCCTAATCCTAAACCGTCACAGATCCCGCAAGCCAAAGCGATCACGTTTTTGACGCTTCCTCCCAGCTCAACCCCAACAACATCATTGTTGGTATAGATACGAAAGGTTTTTGAATTAAAAACTTTTTGCAGCCGGGCTGCAATAGACTGGTTATACGAAGCAATGACAGCGGTCGTAACAATGCCGCGAGCCAGCTCAGAAGCAATGGTTGGGCCGGACAGAACCGCCAAAGGAACATTGCCTAATTCATCGTGAACAACTTCTGACATTCGCTTGAGCGACCCGATCTCAATCCCCTTGACGACGCTCAAAAAAATTTTTCCGGAGTAATTTATTTTTTTTATACGGCGTAAGATACCGGACAAATATTGGGATGGCGTTGCCAAAACAATGATATCCCCATGGCTAATGGCACGCGCAAGATCAGAAGTCCAAATGATACTTTTGGGAATTTTGTGTCCTGACAAAAACTTGGAATTTTCTCTTGTGTTTGCCACTTGCTTTACATAATCAGAAAAAGCTCCCCAGACCAAAACGTCATAACCTCGACGTTCAAGGTACAGCGCCAGCGTCGTGCCCCAGCCGCCGTCACCGATAATGCTTATCTTTTCAATTTTTTTAATCATAATTTCAATATAAAATTTGTCATTCCCGCGAAAGCGGGAATCTACTAAATATTTAGCTGGATCCCCGCTTTCGCGGGAATGACTTTAAATTTTAATCACGTTTTAAAGTCACTTTGTACAGCGCAAACACTTCATTCTCGTACATTTTTTGAACAAATTCATTATTACCAGGCGCATAATAACTCATAAAAACAATGTAATCAACGTTATATTTTAAAAGGGCGCTCAAAAGCGCGGGCGCAATACTTTTCGGATCAGTAATGACCTTATATTCCTGAACATCAGCAATGCGTTTTTGCCATTCCAGGGCCGCTTTGTAATCAAATCCGACAATGCCGCAGTCGCGGTAGCAGACCAAAACTTTGCGCTCGGAAAGAACACGAAATCCGCCCATCTCCATGTTATACGGCGTTAAAATAAAAGCGTCTTTGGGCGTATGGCCTTTGACATACCGCTGCATATCCTCCCAATTGCGCTGCAACTGCCAGAACCCGCCGCCTTTGGTCGTTATCTCAACGAATTGGTAATGGTGATAACACCAAAAACTAATCAAATACACCAGCGGTAAGATGATCACAGCTAGGCGTAAACGTATTTTTTGACGCGAGAAGAACTCGATCAAAGCGTAACCTAAAATCAAAAAAACCATGATCTTATAATTAACTATATGGATCTCGCTCCACTGGATTTTTTGATACGAAACAAAAGCCAGGGCAACCAAAGCCATCATGACCACTAAAAGCCAATGCCGCGCCACTTCCATAGACACTCGTCGAAAATCCATGAGCACCAATAAAACTGCACAAAGACTCACAGCCACAATTCCCAAAAGATTATTCCCTCCCATAAAAATAAAAATCAGTGCATAAAGAAAAGCACTCAACAAATTCTTTTCTTCAACCAGCCGGGCGATCAAAATGGTCGAATATCCGAAAAGGAACAATCTTAGGTATTGTTCATTGCGGATAAGGTTCAGGTCTAAAATAAAATGATCGGGATGGATATAAGCAAAATAAAAACACGTCAAGATCATCAGGACAACCGAAAGCGCGATCGCCTGGATCTTTTTATCCCGACGGAACGGCGCGCAAAAAACAGCATTCAAAACATACAAAACCACCAAAATAAGAAATGGCCGCATCTCCGATAGAAAGATCCCGGCATCACTTAAAACTTTCGAAACAGGCACAACGCCAAACGGAAAATTCTGCGGGCAGGCCAAAAGATAAAGCGGTATCCAGTTGTCAAAAAGATGCGGGTCTGCTCCGATCTTGATTCTGAGGGCTTTTGATAAAGTCCATGCTAAAAACGGCAGGCAGCTTAAAACAAACAAGGACCCTGTTTTAAACCAAATTTCAACTCTGCGTTCCCGATCCCGATGAAAAAATAAAAGATAGACGCTCATGTAGATCATCGGATAAAGCGCATAAAGGGCATGGAAATTGGCAGCGATACCGAAAATGATGGCCGCCAGAAAGAATCTCTCTTTGAAGAAAAAATAAACTGCCGCGAAAATAATCCCTAACGCGAACTCCTGATGTGAGAATGTGCGATATAAAAATTCTTCGGTCCTCCCCAGAACGATTGCCGTCACCACACAACAAAAAGCAACCAGACGGAAATTAAGCTTTCCTTCAAAACTGCGCCCATACTGGACAGCGATCAAATGCCACAACTTAAACCACCAATAAAATAAAAAGTATCGTGAGATCAAAAAAAACACAAGGTACGCGGCAGGAATTTGATCGACGGTGATGAACTTCGCCAGGAGCGGATACATCCAGGAAGTAAAATTCTGAACGAGGCTCTCGACATAGTAATCGCCGGCGTAAAGCGTGGGATCGATCAAATGTTTTAAAAGCGTGATCTCTAAATGCTGGTCATCCCAGGCGTAGGCATAACGGTTGGTCGCAAGATAAATACCGAGGACGAGAAGACTTAAAAACCAGTCTTTGGAAAACCATCGTTGTAATGATTTAAGGAAAGACATAAAAGGAAGGTTTAAATTTACAGGCTTATTTTTGTCATTCCCATCCCCGCTCTTTGTCATTCCCGCGAAAGCGGGAATCCAAAGGGGTAAACTCCAGCGGGAGCCCATTAAGCGTTTAGATGGATCCCCGCTTTCGCGGGGATGACAATTGAAGCTTATCGCCAAATGAAAATTTCTCGGAAAACCTCGAACATATAGGCCGCGCCCCATTTAAGGACCTGCAGCTTGCGCTCTCCCCCTTCGCGCGCCGGCTCATCGCCGGGGATATCAACCACTTTTAACTTACGCTTGGCCGCGCGGATGGACAAGAGCGGTTCCCAACTGATCTTGGTCTTGAAAAGCCGTTCTTCGGTCTCATAACTTTCATCTTTATGAAGGTCCAGCTCGGTGATAAGGCTTTTACGGTAGGCCCGGTAGATCACCATGGCATCGGTATAGTTGGCGCGATGAAAAATATTAATAAAGGTCGTGAACATTTTATTGCCGAAGCTGGTCACGGCATCATCGTCATAACTTTTCGCGCCCTGGGCATAGCGCGAAACAATGACCATGTCATAACCTTCCTTCAATTTTTTGATGCATTCAGGAATGAGTTCCGGGATGGAATTCCCGTCGGGGCTGAAGGTCAGAATAACATCCCCTTTGATATGCGGCAAGGCATCCATGTAGGCCCCGCGAATGCCGGGCGTTTCCTGGATGACTACGTCGTAACCCATCTGGCGGGAAACCTCAGCGGTCTTGTCCTTGGATTTTCCATCGACAACGAGGATCTGGTCGACCCACTCTCTTTTGACCTTGGGCATGATCGTTCTCATGCCGTGTTCTTCATTGAGGGTGGGAATAAGTAACGTGACCTTCATTCAAATCTCCGTAAATATTTAAATAACTTTTTGTATTATAACGTCGAAGGGATAAAAGTATACCGCTTTCTCAAAAATTAAGGGCTTGTTTCTTCGTAGCCAAAGGCGAAAGCACTTTGGCGAAGAAGAAAGCGGGCGGAGAGAATCGAACCCTCGCTACCAGCTTGGAAGGCTGGAGTTCTACCACTGAACTACGCCCGCATAAAACCTTCAATGATTTTGAATCTAGAAAAGGTTTTATGCGTCCTTGAAATTTCATGTTTATAAACATGAAATTTCAAGGACGCGATCTAAATCTAACAAGGCTCTGGTAAAACACGGAGGTTTTACCAGAGCCCATATTTCCTTTTCTAATACCATCAAAAAACCTTCCTGCCATTCGGTTAAGAAGGTTTTTTGAAAAAGGAAGGAAATATGGGCAGAGCAGGATTCGAACCTACGAAGCGCAAGCGCAAGAGATTTACAGTCTCTTCTCGTTGACCACTTGAGTATCTGCCCAATAATATATTTGTATAGAGATAAGTGATAAGAGGTAAGTGGTAAGAAAAAATCTTTCATTACAGGCTTCTAAACTTACCACTTATCACTTACCTCTTACCTCTTACCACTTAATAAGCTGGCGAGAGGCTTCGAACCCCCGACCTGCTGATTACAAGTCAGCTGCTCTACCAACTGAGCTACGCCAGCAAAAAAACTTTATTTACGCCGGGAAAGTAAAGCTGCTCTATCCCGGCCATTCTAGTTTTATATGGAAGCCGGGACACCGACTTCCTTAAACTCTAATCAAAGAACCAGTCGGTGCCAACTGAGCTACGCCAGCAAAAATTCGTTTGGCGTAGGGCGATCGGCGTAAGGCGTAAATCATTTAAAACAATCACCTAACGCCCAACGCCCATCTCCTAACGCAAAAAAGGTAGTCTTTTATAGCAAATTTTTATGGGAGTGTAAAGAATGATTTTAACCGTTTTCGAGGAAAAATACTATAGGCAGGCTGTTCACTTGAGACGTTGTTCCCAGTCCCAGGCCGTGCGCACGATATCCAGAAGCCCGCGCCGCGTTTTCCAGCCTAAAATTTTTTGGGCCTTCCGGGCCGAAGCCACCAGCTTGGCCGGATCACCGGGCCGGCGTGGACCGATCCGGTAGTTCACCTTTTTCCTGGTCACTTCTTCAACGGCGCGCAGCACTTCCAAATTGGAATACCCATCCTGGGTCCCCAAATTAAAATAATTATTTTTGATCCCTCGATCAAAGGCTTCCAGAGCCAAAAGATGCGCCTCGCACAAATCCTGCACATGGATGTAATCGCGTACGCATGAGCCATCTTTCGTTGGATAATCATCCCCATAAATGACAAGTTCTTTTTTTTGACCTTTGATCGCCTTTAAAATATTGGGGATCAAATGCGTTTCCGGATGATGACATTCTCCCGTTGCCCCCTGCGGATGGGCGCCCGCCACATTAAAATAGCGCAAAATAATGTATTGAATATCCCCATAAGCTTTTGCTGTGTCCTCGATGATCTTTTCCATCATGAGCTTCGAGCGACCATACGGATTGGTAGGATTTTTATCATCATCTTCTTGGATGGGAATACGTTTGGGCTCTCCATAGACCGCAGCCGTCGAGGAAAAAACCAGTTTCTTCACCTTAAAACGGCGCATGGCCGCCAAAAGATGGACGAATGCAATGACATTATTATCGTAATATTTCAACGGATCAATCATCGATTCCGGGACCAGACTGGCTGCGGCAAAATGAATGACGGCATCGATCTTGGAGGAACGAAAAGCGCGTTCAATATCCCTGGGATTGCGCAAATCGCCTTTGATGAATGGAACCTTCGTAGGCACCAACCGCCGGTGGCCGGTCGTCAAATTATCAAAAATTACCGGAGCCAGACCATGATCTAATAATGTATGCACCATGTGCGAACCGATATACCCCGCCCCGCCGATAACTAAAATATTATTTTTCTTCAAATGACTGCTCCGGAAAAGTTGATTTTAGTATGGAGTAAGTGTATCACGCGGACGTCGGGGTTGGCAACTAAGGATTTAAAGATTCCATTCGGGTTACGGCGTGCCTCAAAAACTCAAACCGTTTACCAATACCAATTCAATGCAAGAGATGTCCGCGTGGCCTTCTCGTTGGAAACTTCAAGATGAATAGCGTACCGATCAGTCAGCTGATACTGCATCTTTCCTCCCCAAATCTCATGGAATTTCCATTCGTAATTAACAGACTCTGCTCCGGAATACACCCAGGTTCGCAGTTCACCCAAATCGAATTTTAAACCTAAATGGGGGCGTAATCGAACAAAGGGATCGAGAGTATGCCCTGCCACGTCAAGCATTCCATAACCTATAATGGCATCATTCCAAAGCCACGCATGGCCGGCACCAAAGCTCACAATTCCATCGTAACGATTTTCTCCGTCTTCCTCAATGCGGTCAACACCGCCGCGCAACTGCCAAGACCACTGACTTTCATCCGCCACCGCAACAGGCAGCGTGTTAAGATTTAAAACACGTACTAAATCCAGCTGGTCGAGAAAAGCATTATGCTCTTCTTCAAAAAAACCAACATTCAAGTCGAGAACAACAAGCTCATCCCCTTCCAGGCTATTCTGTCCGACCCTCTCCTGTTTAAAAGGCGACCAATTCAACCGCAAAAATGTCTTCCCATCAGCGTCACTGGCCATGCCAGCCCCAAACACCATAGGCCGTGAACCTTCAGCCGGCGACGGCAGCTCTTTAATTTTAGGTGATAGTTTTGGATGGGCAGGCAGTTGTAAACGGGCCAGTAAAACCTGATCTTTAAATTCTCGTCGGTCACGGTCGGAATCAGGCTCCTCAGCGATAAGCCGGTATTGTTGGTAAAAAAGCAAACTGTCCAAAATGACAATTTGCCGATCACTTGTAAATTTTGCCAAATGGCCCGGCATCGAATGAATACCTTCTCGAAGGATAACATTAAACGCTTCGAGCTCATCCGGTACTAACAGCCTCAGTTGATGGTAAAGTATCCGCTGACTTGACGGAATAAAATGCACAGACTGGATCAAATTTGTCCCGGTAGATTTATGCCAGGCTTTATCGATCTCCTTTAAACGGTAAAATATTTCTACAGGAAGATACCAAAAGCGCCCATTATCCACTAAATCTTTTTGCAAGACTAACTCCAACAGTTCAGCAAGCCGATAGGCGCAATTTTTATCTAAAAAATAATAATCGAATTTATTGCCGATGATCTCCCAAATATGCAAGATCAATAACGTGCGCTCTTTATTCGTTAAAGCGATCCTGTAATCCCAAATATCACGAAATTGCGTGCGTGAATAAACAAGGTCCTGTGTGTAAAAATATTTATCAGAGAACCCCGCTTTATAACCACCAAAGAGCCCCCGCGCAACATAGCGTAACGTGTTTTCATTTTCCGGCACCAGCGCTCCATAACTCAGCGTCAAGTCAAACAATCCGGATTGGTCGTCGCTGGAATCTGTATTGAATTTAAGAAGCGCGTGCCCAAAAGTTGATGCCGGATTACCAAAATAACCGCTGACTAAAAGCAGACTGATCGATTGGACACTATCAAATAACGCCCATTTTTCCAAATTCTGACATTTTCCGTTTCTTAAATTGTAATCGGGTAATGACAATTGTTGAGAAAGCCAATAATACCGTGCAGGAAATCGGCAACGCGCTTGTGCATTAGCGTTCGCATCCCAAGCAGCAAAATACGCGTTGATGGTGGCGGTCAACTCAGCTTCGGGATCGCTTTTGCCATTGGGAGACAGAAAAAAGCTGTCGGTCAGAACCACGCTTTGTTTGCCGCCGCGTTCATAGTGGAGCAATTTAAGCCAGGTCGGATGACGGGCAAGCTTGAGTTCTTGGGCTGTCTTGAGGATTTCTGCCTGAGAAGATGCCTGCGCCTCGGCGCCTGAAAGCAAAAAAATGATGCAGAGAATTATAAGCCGTTTTGTTGTGGGATGCAAAATTGAAGGCAATGGGAACACAAAAAGAGATCGAATAAAAAAGAAGGATACGCCCGCACAATGCGAACGTATCCCTCCAATTTGTAGAGATTAGCTATTTTTGTAAACCAGATCGTACAAAGCCTTCGATTTTTCAAAACGGCTTTGATCCGTGTAGCCCGGAGCAGCAACAAGCACGGCAAAATCCTTGCGTAAAGCCACTTTGAGCTTCTCTTGAGCTTGGGCATCACGCCCGGTTAATACCGCCAAGGTATCAAGGTATTTTCCACTGCCGCTGGACAGATCACTGGCTAAAGATTCATAAGATTGATGAATAAACGCGGCGGTTTTTTCCTTTCCACCGCTGCAGGAGTCTGGAGAAGTGATGTTTGAGCTGATTGCCGTTGTTCCTGAATCCCAGGTAACGTTAGTAACTGCTGCGACGCCCTCATTTCTCGGCGCAATCATGGCTCCAATACCGCATTCAGAGTAGATGTCAGCAAATTCTCGCGCCATAGCGGGTTGGGAATATGCGAACATGATCACGGCACCTACGACAAAAATCTTCATTGCTTTTAGCATGCGTTCTTCTCCTTTTTAGGCGGGTGTTTTGTTAATTGCTTTTGTTTACAGTATCAAAAAAACGCTTGTCTTGTCCAGACATATATTTAGATGAGTAACAAAAATTTCTCTAAATGAAACAAATTACAGTACTTTGTTTAAAAATATTTTTTTGACACACAAATTCTAAGATTTATCAACCACCAGAAGCATTGTAAATGTGCCTTCTAAATTTCCGGATCTATCTTCATCTTTTCTACTTCGCTTGCAACCCTTTTTTTCTTTGTCACTGACCCGATTCGCTAGTTTGATACTCTTGAACAATATCCCCTTTGAACGTGATAGCTAACATTTGATATGGTTGGGTCGCATTAACTCCTCCAAGAAACATTTTGTATCCGTCAAAAATTCCAAAGCTTGATTTAGAATATTGATACATCCAGGATTCTCCGATCGTTGATTGGCTTTTAGAATAAGGTTTACCGAACATGGTTAAAATGTCATTTTTAGTGGTTACACCCTTTTTGATCTCTGAGACCCGGCGCATATCAAAATTCTTTCCCGTTGTTATTACGCCCGCACAACCCCCGGCAGATAAAACCATGGCCGACAGGAACACCATTAGGGTTAAGGTTGGCAGGACGGCGTTAAGTGAATAACGAGCGTTACTGACAGGCGCTAACTTCTTCATAGCAAAAATCACCATAATCAATCTCCTTGTCAAACTGATCTATTCAATAGTACCGGCTACACCTTTGCCCAACCCTTCAACATGGATGTTATTATACTCAGTTTCGACGATAAGCCTAAAGACTTTTTTACGGCTCCAGATTTTTGGAGCGGCGTTTGCACATGTTAGCCGAAAAAAAAAAGGTGACAGTCACCAACTGGGGACACTCAAGCAATCCCTTTTTGTCTTTTGTACTTAAACCAGCCCGACCCTATAGCGTATCCTTTGGTAAACATGCCGTGATCGTTTAAATCAATACCACTCGGCAACACAGCACCCTCATATTCATCGATCATTTCATCCAAATGTACCCCCGCGTAATGCTTAGCCGAACTATATGCCCATTTTTCTCCACTATCGACAATGCCCGCCTTGACCGGGTTCTGTTCTATATATTTGCCGCACGCATACAGATATTGCTCGTCTTCGATCAACATGCTGCCAAATCTTTCCCGCCATAACGGCCCCCACCTCTTGTATTTTGCGTTGTAATAACGCGTATATTTCCACTTTAAAGCCTGCAGGGCTTTCGAAAATTGCCCTAGAAACCCTACACCTACTGCCATATGAAAATGTGTTTGCATCAAACAATAATGAAAAATATTAAACAACTTCTCTTTTTTCTGTTGAAGTAACAATCGCCTAAACTCTTCAAAATCATTACTTTGTTTAAATATTTTTCGCTTTTCAATGCTTCTCGAAAAAACGTGTGCATAGCTTCTATCATAAAGTATCTCTGATCTTGCTTTCCTCGCCATACTCCACCTTAATTCCTTGCCTGTCCCTTATTGGTGACTGTCACCTGTTGTTTTGGTGACTGTCACCTGTTGTTTACATCACTTCCTGGGAGTAGTCGAATGTTTGCATCACATAATTTGCATTGGCTGCCATTCCGTATATTCTTCATACACATAAGGAATTGGAACAATCGTACAACCAAGCACTTTGTCTGAAATATGTAAAATGTACTGCGTTGCCTTATCTCCTTTGATGTCAAAATAATAATAACAATCATAAATTGGAATTGTTTGATCATTGCTGAAAACATTGGGCTTCGCGCTAATTGGCGTTATTCGCTCTCCCGATATTTTATTTTCTAGTGTTACAAACGATGGGTTACAGGTCTCAATACGTTTAGGAACGTGGAATCTCACATAAAGCCAAGGTTTTTCTTGTTCCTGGACTGCGGTCGTGCGCAGAACAATGGGGCTAACCTCAATTTCACCGCCGTTGCATTCAAATTGATAAATTCTATTGCCTAAATCTTTCCAATTTGCTACTTTTTGCGGAGCATAGGAATGCCGCCCTTCAATCGTCACGCATCCGACCAAGATAAAACTAAGTAATACTATTATAGATGTTTTCATCAATGCACTCCCTTTAAGACTGAACACGCAGAGGTATCTATCTCTCATTTCTATGAGATTCACCATAAATAATAGATGGTGCTGAATATCCAATTGGTTCCATAGCTAATGGCACAGCAAGTGGAGCTGCAATCGCCACATTTAAAGGATTTGTAATTGTATTTATACCCCTTTCAAATAAATTCATGCTTCGGAGATTCCCAATTGAATCATAGGTCCAGCCATTCAACCAGTCGTGCGGGCCTGCCCATGATTCAAATGAGAAGGGGTCAGACCCCAAATGGGGACACCCATTCACATATAACACTACCTTCTGTTCACTTTCAGCGTCTCCTGCAATTGAAACTTAAAATAACCCGAACCAATACATTTCCCTCTTTCAAAAATCTCCTCATCATATACAGTTATTTCTTGAGGCAATTTGGGAAGCGCCTTTGCTTCATACCCATCCACCACCGGATCACCCTCACCTCTAAGATAGTACCGACTCGAACTATATTTCCACTCTGCGTTTTCTCTGACTAACCCAGCTTTTACTGGATTGCTTTCAATATACTGTCCGCAGGCATACAAATAGGCCTCATTCTCTATCAGCAGACTTCGGAATCGCTCCCGCCATATCGGCCCGCTCATCTTATATTTTGAATGAAACTTATAGACATACTGACTTTTTAATTTCTGTAATCCCCTAACAAATCCTTCCACTGTCGAAATCTTTACAGCTAAATGAAAATGAGTACCCATCAAGCAATAATGAAAAATCCGCAAATCATGCTCCCGTTTTATTTTTATCAACAATTCGCAAAATACTGCATGATCCTCTGAATCCTTAAATATTTCAAGTTTTCGTATTGATCTTGAAATCACATGAACATAACAACCGTTATATAATATTTCTGTTCTTACTGCTCTGGCAACCATGACTTCTCACCTATACCCCCTTCCTGTCCTGTCCCCATTTGGGGTCTGACCATTTCTCGTGTTTTTGTTATCGGTAATGCGAACAATGTTGCCGACGGAATCATAGCTATAATTTAGATCCTGAATAACCGCGTTTTGCGCATTGACCGTATAAATGCGCGTCAGGCGCAAATTCAAAGGATCATAGGTTTAGGTGACAGTCATATACTGCCTGTCCCTTATTGGTGACTGTCACCTGTTGTTTTTGCCCTAGAAACCCTACACCTACTGCCATATGAAAATGTGTTTGCATCAAACAATAATGAAAAATATTAAACAACTTCTCTTTTTTCTGTTGAAGTAACAATCGCCTAAACTCTTCAAAATCATTACTTTGTTTAAATATTTTTCGCTTTTCAATGCTTCTCGAAAAAACGTGTGCATAGCTTCTATCATAAAGTATCTCTGATCTTGCTTTCCTCGCCATACTCCACCTTAATTCCTTGCCTGTCCCTTATTGGTGACTGTCACCTGTTGTTGTAGATATAATTTAAATCCTGAACAACCGCGTTTTGCGCATTGACCGTATAAATGCGCGTCAGGCGCAAATTCAAAGGATCATAGGTTTGGGTGACAGTCCTATAATGCCTGTCCCTTATTGGTGACTGTCACCTGTTGTCTGTTGTTTTGTTATCGAGTTCTGACACCATTTATTAAATTACTTTTCAAGCGGACCACCACAATATATTTTCTCTACTATTCCTTTAAAAAAAGTAATTGTACAGTTTGGTGCTAAGGTTTGTAATAATGTGCCCTTGTAATACCATCCTTCTTCATCTTTTTTATAGTATCTTGGATATTCTAAATTAAGAATGTTGGTGGGATCTCCCCATGTTGCCTTCACATCGCCTTTTGTCATACCTTTAACTATTTTCCCTGCAAGAATAGCTTGTCTGATTTCTTCGTTTAATGCGGGGTGGCTATACACATATTCTTTTCTCGATCCTTGATTTGGTTTTATCAAAGGACCACTAGCAACACAGCCAGTCACAAGAGTAAAGAATACAATCCCGTACATTATTATTGTACTTGAGAATCGCTTATTCATCTTGCGTAAATCCGCGTTGTATGGAATTGAGAATACCCCATTTGACTAGCTTGATTATTGGGCCCTATCCCATACCAGCCACCGTAACCAGCTTGGTTAAAAGCAGCGGCATTACAGGTTGAACAAACTTTTTGCCCTGGGCCAAAACCATAACTAATTCTTTGCGTAGCAAGTGCATTGGCAGCTTTAATGACTTGTTGGTTACCACGAAATCGCTGAGACACGTAAGCCCCACGAGTCAGATACCCATCTTTTATGTCTATTTTCTTAACTCCTCCATGTCCCCACGATGATTGCACCATTTCAGTATTACTCACCATTACTCCTGTATGTCCAAATACACCTCCTTCAAACAAAGAAATAAGAACACTCGCAGGTCCATCGGGTTTCAAATAAACCGCATCTCCTGCTTTAACTTCTTGCTGTCCCAATGTTTCCATAGGAACTAAAAGACCGCCGACTGTGTTTCCGAGAGAATGCACCGCGCCTTGAGAGGCTCCGTCTCCAAACTTGCCTCCCATAATTACTGCGGATACCCCTCCTGCTACCGCATCGGCTCCTAGTGGCCAGGCATATCCACCCACATAGCCAATTGTTCCGCCAGCTAAGCCGGCCAAAGCCCCCATACCGACATCTCCTCCTAACATGGCAGATGTTGTGGCGCCTGCGGCCGCACCTCCAATTGCGGAGGTGGCCAGCCCTGCTGCAAATTGTCCGCTAAAAAATGAACCAACTCCTGCCCCGACCCCAAACCCGACTAATCCACTTGCAAAATTGACCCCAAAGTTCTGCCCAAAATTACCACTTTGTCCACTTGCGGCAATAGCACTATAGGTTGCTATACCTAAAGCCGGGTTTCCTGTTACTATTCCGACAGCCGTACCAGCAACGGCAGCAACAAACCCTGAGATTGCCTTCCAAAGTTTACTAAACCAACCATAACCATCGGGATCAATCAGATTGACAGGATTGTTGCGGGCGTATGTATAACGATTTAAATCCTGTGGATCATACGGATGCTGGATCGTTGGATCCGGAGTAATAAAACGCCCCAACGATGGATCGTAATATCTAGCACCATAATAGTATAAGCCGGTTTCATCGTCCAGCTTTTTGCCGTTGAAGTAGAACCAGGCCACTTCCTGGCTGGAACCGTATTTGTCATGACGAGCAAAGCCGCCGAAGGGTAAGTACTCGCTGATTTCTTTAACAGCGCCGACTTGATCGCTGACCACATTCGCACTGCCTAAGTGATCCTGATGGATGTAATCGACCTTGCCGCCGGCGATGGAGACCACATGCGTTGAGCCGAAATAAATATGCGCCGTCTTTTGCGTTCCTGCTTCTTCATACAGATTCCCAACGAATTTTGTGGTTGTTCCCGAGACCGTTTTGGTTGTCCGCCCGCCATCACCGTCGTAAGTAAAGATCGCCAGCGGACTGCCGCCCTTGACCGCACTCGTTAATCGGTTCTCGGTATCATACGCATACGTCGTCGTGACTCCCGCTTTAGCGGTTGAGGCCATGTTGCCGTTGGCATCATACGTAAACGTCGTGCCGTCGCTTAAACTTGTCACCGCATGCGGCTTGACATTAACACCATAGGCATAACCCACCCCTTCTTTGCTCATGATATTCCCGATGGCATTATACGTGTACGCTTTGAGCCCATACACCTGTCCGTTGGATTCGACCAAACGATTCAGATGATCGTATTTGAATGTTTGATTCGCCGTGTTTTTGTTATCGGTAATGCGAACAATGTTGCCGACGGAATCATAGCTATAATTTAGATCCTGAATAACCGCGTTTTGCGCATTGACCGTATACATGCGCGTCAGGCGCAAATTCAAAGGATCATAGGTTTGGGTAGTGACAATCCCGTTGCCGTATTCAATACGCGTGGCTTGGCCCATGACGTTGTAATCGACTTTTTTGACAAACAACGTAGCGCCAAGTACGACAGGTGCTTGCGGCGTGGCATTTACTTCATTGGAATTCGGCGTGCTGCCCGTTGCATTATAGGCCGATACCGCAAAATAATATTTCGTAGCGTTTGTTAAACCGGTCAATGTATAACTAGTCACATTACCGACGTCAACTGATGTCGTGTAACTGCCGGCTGTGGTTCCATATTTAACCTTGTAACCGCCAGCTTTGCTGACGGATGACCAACCAAGCGCCGCCTTTCCACTCATAGCCGTCGGAGCATTCATTGTGGGTTTGCCCTGGAGGCTTTCAACAGGACCAGTCGAACTCGGCGCATAGCTGGAATTCGTTGTAATAACAATCTTATCCGCTAGCATACCGTCCTCACGCATCCAAACATTGATCTTATGAACACCACGAGTTGTGACGTTGATCGTAGCCACCGGGCCGTCACCGGTATTCTTGCTCCACGTCCAGGATGTTAAGAAACCAACCATTCTGTCTGCTGTACTAACCGCCTGTCCATCTATGCCCACATGTAAGGAATCGTCACTACCAGTCGCTCCAATTCCCCGCAGCCAAATGTAATGCGTGCCTGTTTTTGTAAATTCAATGGTGTAATCCATCCGGGGCGAATTTGTCACATAATTGGTATCCACATTAACGCCGCTGTTAGGCAATACTTTCATGGAGGCGCTGCCGGATTGACCAGATTGCGAAACATTCTGCCAACTCTTGCTGTTTTTAGTTATTTGGGCATCATAACTTTCCGCTTCAACGGATACCAAACCGTTGCTGCCGGGATCCTGCTCAAATGGAACGCCGGCTTGATGCGCACTAGCCTCTTGCACGCCGAAAACGTACGGTTCAATCCAGGCTACATAAAACGTGACGAGCCCATTGCCGACTTTGGCAAGCCAACTCTTTTTAACGGATGATTTCTGATCATTCAAAGATAACGGGCCCGTCGGCAAAACGCTCTGGTCATTGCTAACCGCCTGAATTTGCCCAACGCTATTATACTGATAAAAAACATTGCTCTGATCCGGATACTTGATATTGAGGATATTGTTTAAATTGTCATACCCGCGGTCAACGGTATAACTGATACCATTAATGATCTTAACTGACCGCGTCTCACGGCCCAAAAGATCGTAAACAAAGGATGTACTATCGCCGTTGTACTGGACTTTAGTCAAACGGCCCTTGGAAAAACCCATACTGGGATCATCATAAATGTAGGTGACATTCATCAATCCACCATCGGTTTTATTGGTCAAACGATTTAAGGCATCATAGCTGAACGTCAACGTTTGATTTTTTGAATCTTTCTGGGTTTTCAGATTGCCATTAAGATCATAGGTATACGTCCACGTTCCCATGTCAGGATCGGTCATGGCGATCTTACGCCCAAGACTATCATAGCTAATGACCGTAATATTACCGTTAGCATCCTGCGTGCGGACAAGATTCCCGTTGCTGTCGTAAAAATATTGGGTTGTGGCGTAGAGCGTAAACGGCTGCACCGGATAATAACTGGACCGTCCATCCGCTCCCGCATATTCTTCTTTGTTGATCAAGCGGCCATAGGCGTCAAAATACGATCTCTGCTGATGGCCATTCTCATCGATCATTGATGAAGTCCAATCATCGTAGCTTGCGCTCGCGTAAGTCCCATCGGCATTGGTGGTCTTGACAACACGGCCCATTGCATCATAAGTCGCCAGGACAAACGGCTGATTCGTATCCAACGGATCCATCATGTTTAAACCATTCGTGGTCAAACGCGGAAAATATTTTTTCTCTGGAAGGCCTCGGGAATTATATTGAGCCTGACCGCTCACGATATACTGACCGCTTGTAGTTGATGGCACTTTGGATTGGATCAAGCGCCCAAGCCCGTCGTAAAACGAAACCGCGTCAATCGTCGACGCGCTGCCGGATTTAATCCGCTGATGGGTTGTGATCTGGGCGTACTGACTGGTTAAATTATAGTCGATCGAAGAAGTTGGATACCCGACGCTATCCAACGGAGAAATGGATTTGACCAGACGTCCAAAGGCATCGTAAATGCGGCTTGCTTTTTGATTATTGGCATCCGTCACGCTTTTAACTTCACCCCACAAACCTTGGAATCCGCTGGCATCGCTTAAGGCAACGCCGTTAATCCCATAATACTCGGTCTTCACTTGATGCCCCAAGGCATTCGTTGCTGTTATCGGAAAAAGCATGAGTGACGCATCATAGGAAACAGTTGTAACATTGCCCAAAGCATCCGTCGTTGTTTTAAGATTTCCAATCGCATCATAGCCATATTGAACCATTGGATGGCTGAGCGCCGTGTCTCCCGCCCAATTGACTTTTTTTGTCAAAAGACCGATCGTTGGCGCGTCATCCAGGCCCGCATGGCCGTCATAATACATCGTTGCCTGACGAGTTTTAACGCCGGCATTATCAAAGGCGTTTACCTGTTTGGGTAATCCCAGCAGCCACAACGACGAATTATTCAGATAAACCGTTTCCGCTGTCTGCTTATCGCTGCCGATATCATTGCCTGTAACGAGGTCAACTTCCCCATATCCAATGACCTTGGTCGGATTTCCAGATTGAACAGGCTCATCATAGAAAAATTCCTGGGCAATTCGTTTGCCTGTCGCATTCCCGTCATAGATGAATTGATCGGTGCGCTTCAAGGAAACGAACTCGCTTCCGGCAACAATGGTTTGACGCTGCCAGGTGTTCACTGTTTGGACATACAACGCTCCATCGGAACCATAAACGTTTTGATCTTTTAACCGACCCTTAAAATATTTATCTTGGTGATATTGACTGACGGAATAATTTCCATCGGGATCAATAACCTTAACCGAGCCGAATCCACGGAATTCGCGATCCACCGTATCCCATAAACCTTGGTTATAAACATAATTTGTTGTGTAGCTTGAACCAAAGGCTTCCTGGACCGTGAGCGATTTAACAATCGGCATGGCAAACGGTAAAAATGTATTCACGTAGTGCAGCGCTGAATCGTATCCGATGATCGTTTGCGCGCCCATCCCGTTATTGATGGTCACCAAAAGATCAGAAGGCGTCGTGGCCGGGCTAAGCCATAGTTGAGGCGCAGCGCCGCTGATAACAAAATAATCGGTTAAACCATCGCCATTGGCATCTGCCAGGCGTGTATTACCGACGACAAAACCAGGCATACTCCAATTTAATCCATCCACCCAGCCGTCCCCGGTATTGGTATAGACCTTTTGAAAACTGCCGTCATACATGCCGCAAACCAGGTCAACCAAGCCGTCACCGTTCATATCCGCCAGGGTTCCGGAATTTCGCAGATCGCATTGTGCCGTGCTCACACCATTGAGCCATTTAGAATTCGTGTCCTGAACCCAGCCGTTGCCGGTATTCATATAAACAAATGAACCAACTGCGGTAAAAGAAAAAATATCGGAAAGCCCATCACCATTCAAGTCAACCATGGCCGTGTCTTTTGAATAATCTCCCATATTAGGAAGAACGGGCGGAAGCTGTTCCTGCCATCCCTTGACGCTTGGGACCTTGCCATTGAGATTTAAATAACTATGCGGCGCTGTACCTGTGCTGGCAATGTCCGCAAATCCCTCGCCATCGATGTCAGCAAAAATTGTACCTAGCGTGTTGGTGGCAAAGCGCACATGCCACCCTACAGGACCGCAAAAAATCAGATCCTTGCTGCACCGGACATACACAGTACTTTGTATATACTCTTGAGCAAAAACAACATCAGCAGGCAAAATCCAGGCGTTATCTTCAATAAATTTTGAATGATCGTTGGTCCAAATTTTCTTTGCTATCGTTCCATTGTCGGCTTTGAAACTTTTCGCAATATCAACATACCCATCCGCATTAATATCCATCAACCTTACGCCTAAATCTTCATTATTATTAATATGGTATCCAGAATCCGCATAATAGTACGGGCAATTTTTAGTGAATCCCGGTAAAGAACCGCTCGACCAATTATTATCCAAATCCCATCCGGTATTTTTGTTGTGAATATAAGCAGAGACCGTGGCTGTACCGCTGGTATTACAATTCGCTTTTGACTGTATAAAATCCGGATATCCATCTGCGTTGAGATCAACTATGCGTACCCCATTATCAGCGTTGCCGCCAACTTGGTCGCTGACAATAAATTGCAAAGGAGGAATATTCCATCCACTGGCTTGCTGAAATGATTTATTCGACTGACTTGCCAATTGACTATAATCAAAGGTGATCGGAAGTAATTGCGTGGCACCATCAGAAGCGGTCTGGATGATCGATTGTAATAGATCACGCTGTGTATCGGCGCTTTGTTTATAGGTAAATGTATACAGGGATTGCAGGGCCGGCCCAATCGAAATACTGATACGGTCAATGTGTTTCGCGGTTAGAACGCTAAACCCTTGAACATAGGAAGTGCTCGAATGCGTATTATTCACATAACTGATCGCAACCTGGGAGTAAGAGCTTAAGTTCGGTTGAACCTTGATATTCCCGGTATAATTAATCGTCTGCGGATAAATTTGGCCGTTGTCTCTCATATAAAAAATAGTCATATAATTGCCATTGAGATCCTCGACTCTGCTTAATGCCCAACGAAAAATTTTGCTGGTATTGTTGGGATCATACTGGCGGGAATCGTCTGTAGAACCAAAATAATATTTTGTTCCTTTTTTATTGGTGATCATCCAGCCACCGCTAGTTTGTTCTATTTTCGCAAAACCGCCTTCCACTTCCGTCCGGTAAAATCCGGCCTGCGTATCGTAAATTAAATCCTGCGAACCGCCTTCGGCCAAAACGAACGTATCTGTCGCATCGTATTTAGGTACTCCTTTTTTTGTTGAACGCTGGATGGATCCCATATCAAGCGTCCAACCAACTCCAGCCAAACCCATCTGATGATTGCTGGAACTATAAACTAAAGCCAAATTCGGCTGGATCCCCGCGCGTCCCGGCGGAACAGGGATCGGAACAGGCACCGAAGCGGCAGCGCTAAAAGGCTCCACCTGAACCGAAACAGAATTAAGTGAAGGCATTTGACCTGAACCTCCGGATGCCAAAGACGTTGTTGCTGCAAGAGTAGCTGTTTGAGCTTGCTTTTGAGCGGTTGCAGCCTTATCTGTTGAAGTATTATCGGTAGTTGCTGTGTCGGTTTTAACTGTTGCTGATGATTTGGATGCGGCGCTTTGAGATTGGTCAGCTGGTTTGGCGCTGGCATTTTTATCCACCGGCGCAGTTTCGGCCCAGACTAAAGAAGTACACCCTACACTTGCCAAAATTAAATTCAAACAAAGAAAGTATCGAATGATCATAATTGCTCCTGGTAAAATGTTGAAAATTGAGTGATCAGTTAAGCCCATGGCAAAACGAGAGTTCACTCCCGGATGGAGCATGCTCGTTAACCATAGGAAAATCGTTTCGTATTCGATAAAAAGCGCTGCTATATCGGTAATGGGCCGGCAATAAAACAAACCCTGCCTGAACAGGTTCAAATTCTATTTTTTTGATCTCATGAAATAACTGCCAATCATTCTTTAAACAACCCTGTGACGCCTTAAGCGGAAACTTATTTTTGATTTCTCTCTTCTTGATGATGTTTCGCGTAGCATAATCCTTTGCCAAGCACAACAAAAAATCACTTGAAACGTTTATGAATTCGCTATGAACAATGAACTTGGCATACTCAGGCATAAGACAAAATGCAAAGATACTCACTTTGAACCGATCCCGGGCCTTCAATAACATGCGCAAAAAATCATCATAATCCCGGCTGTTGCGAAACAATGCCGCTTCTTCCCGAGAACATATACCGAGTAGATAATTCATTCTTCCCCCATGACTTTGTCATACCCGCGAAAGCGGGTATCCATGCGGACACTCGAAAGCAAGATTAAGTGGATAACCGCTGGAGTTGATCATCGCATATGGATTCTCGCTGGAGTTTACCCCTTTGGATACCCGCTTTCGCGGGTATGACAAAAGGGGCGGGAACGACAAAAAATGATTACGCAATGAGAAGGTTTAAAAAATACGGGACGTTCACATCTTTTCTGCAAACCGCGCTTGGAACCTCAACAGCCCCCACCGCTTCCTCGCCCATCGACCCAGAAGAAGCGAACCATTGAAGAATCCACAGCAAACGCCCCGTATAAACACTGATCTTAAACAGATCCGCAACGCAGATCAGCGTTGCTGATCTGCGTTAGATCCGTGTTCTTAGTTTGTTGCTGGTGTTTCATAAGCGCTGATGACCTTTTGTGCAATCCGGCTTTGAACATCCTCATTCAAACAACGGACGAGATCATACCAACGCTTATCCCGCCCCTGCTCTTGGGGCATCGAGACAAACAATCCACCTTTGCCATCGACAATCCGAAGGCCTTTGATCAAAAGCGCATCATTGACAGAAACGTCAACAAAAGCCTTCAAACGGCTTCCTTCCGGCAACCGGTGGATCTTTGCAATTTTAAACTCCAGGTTTTGCGTTAACATACTTTCTCCTTATTTATCCGGCGCAATATCATTATTTACGTCCCACCAGACCCATGTTCTTGACTGGATCAGCCATTGCGCTTTCCTTGAAACATTTTCCACACGGCTTTAAACCTCTTTTTTGAGCATCTTCCATTGAAACGGCCGCGGGTGATCTTTTCTGAATTAAAGTGCATTCGGCATGATGGTATTTTTTTCCATTTTTCGTCGCGTAAACCGTTTCCGCAAAGACCACTGAACTTGATAAGACCATCACCGCCGTCAATAATCCGGCAATAATTTTTTTCATGGCTTTTACCTCCTTTCTTGTTCGATTTTTCTACGTAGAAGTCATTTAAAAATACTTCTCATTGGGCTTGGATCCCCGCTTTCGCGGGGATGACATTATTATTTTGTCATACCCGTCCCCGCTCTTTGTCGTTCCCGCGCCTTTTGTCATACCCGCGAAAGCGGGTATCCAAAATGGTAAGCTCCAGCAGGATCCCTGCTCTGGTCTGGATTCCCGCTTTCGCGGGAATGACGCTCATATCAATTGATAATACAAATCCTGCCAATCGACATTTTCTTTTTCAATCAACTCAATCTTCCACTGTCGATTCCATTTTTTCATTCGTTTTTCCCGTTGAATCGCACTTCCAATGTCACTGACCACTTCGTAGTAAACCAATATATGCACATTGTATTTTTTGGTGAAACCATCAATCAAACCGTTCTTATGCTCATAAACCCGTCGTATCAAATTATTGGTCACGCCAATGTACAATGTTCCATTTTTCTTGCTTGCTAAGATATAAACGTAATATTCCATTTATTATTCTTGTCATCCCCGCCCCTTTGGATACCCGCTTTCGCGGGTATGACAAAAGGGGCGGGGATGACAAATTAATTTCTATCCTCTAACTTCTATCTTCCCCTCGCTAACGCTGTTCACCTTACTAAAACCGCCTCCCGTAAACGCATCCAAAACTGCCGTCAACTCAGCCAGCCGCATTTGGCTGTCGATCATGGAATCCACCGGTGCATCGCTTTGATTCAAAAGTTCTACCTGTAAGCGACGGCGTTCAAAATACACGCGTGTTACCTGGTCTAAAACTTCCTCGCGCAGCTCAACCATCAATTTTGAACGGGAATCAATGGATGTTTGATCTGTGCTCCAGACAAGATCACCAAAATCCCATGAAAGCCCAACATCCCAATCCAAAAAATCTTTTCCTTTTGATAAAACATCAGGATTAGGACCGGTATCCCAATGCGTCAGATCGGCGGCGCTGCGATCGAGGCCCGCAGAAAGCGTTGGCACAAAAGCCCGCATCCGCGCCTGGCGATGCCATCTTTTGATTTTATCGGGATGAACATCTGCATAATCAACAGCCATTTCCTGAACCTCGCGAATGGTTGGCTCATTTTGAAAATGGCGTTGGATATCATCATAATTAGAGAACATAACCTTTGATCCATTCGAAAATGACTGAGCCGCAACTGCCATTGCTCCTGGAAGCGCTTGCTCCGACGGCAAAATAAAAATGCCGCGGCTTGTCGCAGCATAAAGATTTCCACCTTCATCTTTAACTAAATCAAAAACCTGATTGGTCTCTAATCCTTGATAAATTTGCTCCCAACGCGTTTTCCCATAACGATACACGCCTTTTGAAGTTGCAACCCAAAGAATTGTTTCCAACGATGATGGCTTCTGGTCAACAATAAGCGCTGTTAATTGATCTTGCGGCAATCCTTCGCCTGGCCAATGCCCCCACGTTATAGCGCCATTCGAGGTATAAAAGATCCCGCGTTTTGTGGTGACATAAATAGCATCGGCCGATACCACATCCACATCCAAAATCTCGCCGTTGGTATCCGTGCTTTCCTCTGACGCTTCCTCTTCTGCCTCTTCTTGCCAATTGGTGATACCGGTTGAAAATATTTTTTTATAGGAATTACTGGATGGGTCATACCTGTATAAAGACTTATCCGTTGTGACGTAAATGACATTGCCGAAGGAAGCCAGCAAAAATATCGGCGTATCCGCCAATTTACCGCTGACACTCTGCCAATGGTCGCTGTCTTCTTCTTTAGTCAACAGTCCTTTACGCGTTCCCAAAAATAAAATTCCATCTGCCGAGCTTATCGAAAGACATTGACGTTTCAAGCGGTCACTGGCTTGAAAGATCTTTTGAAAACCTTTCCCCTGTTCGTTGCTGTAAAGCCCTTCGTCAGTGGCAACATACAAAAGGTCGAAATAATTTGGATCTTGATAAACCCAGCGAACATTTTTGTTCAAAAGGAGCGAAAGGTTTTTAAATTGATTGGTTTGATACAGGGCCCGCGGTGTGGTCACCCAAAATTGGGAAGGATCTTGTGAAGAATGGAAGATACGGCTAACCTGCCCTTCACGCATTGACAGCCCTATTTTCTTCCATTGCTGCAGTTCATGGCTGGCAAACCCTAAACTGACAGCAACTGTCAGTGTAATCAAAAACAACATACTACGGCTTGCTGTCATGCCTGCGCCTGCCCCGGCTGCGCCAGGTGGCAGGCCGGGGCAAGCAGGCATCCAAATATGCCGCCGCTGGATTCCCGCTTGCGCGGGAATGACATTACTTTTACGTGTCTTTAGGAAAATCTCCCATTTCATGATACAGTACCTCTATTGGAATAATCTCGAGGGTTTTTGTAACGGCCATGGTAATTTTGGGATTGTGGGAGTCAATCACCTTTAAATAGAGCGCCATGTATTCCAACATGGCCTCCAAGCCAAGGTCTTTTTTCATTTTTAACAGCACAGCCAGCAGGGTATAAAACGCCACGATGTGCTCCGGGGGAAATAAAAAAGAGTTTCTTTTTGAAATGTTACTGTTCTTGTTAGGCTCCATTGCATCCATACCTTTTACTTCCTTTCTTACAATGATTAAAAGATAACATCTGTTTGATTTTTTGTCAAGTTTATTATTGATTTTTAATCAAAAATATGTTATTTTATCACATTGCTATGCAATAACTTACATACACATCCATTTTAATTTAAAAATAAATGAAAAATATTTTGACAAATAATCAATAAATGTTAAAATTATAGCATAACTGTTGGGCGCAAGGCGTCAGGAGTTTGGCGTAAAAACGTAAAAAAACAATCAATATGCCTACGGAAAAATTTCATAATCTTGAAATATGGCAATTAGGAATCGCCTTGGTCAAAAAAATTTATTTAATGACCCGTGAATTTCCTGATCACGAGCTCTATACTTTGACCACTCAAATGAGACGTTCCGCTTTATCCATTCCTTCCAATATTGCCGAAGGATCCCGTAGAAACTCTTATGCCGAATTTATTCGGTTCATCAATATCGCCCGTGGCTCTCTGGCTGAACTGGAAACTCAGGTTATTGTTGTCCGAGAATTAGGCTATATTAGAGAAGATATTTTCCAAACATTAAGTGAAGATATTGACCATATTTCACGAAAAACATCCAATTTCTCAAAAAAATTAACGGCGATTTTACGCCCAGCGCCAAACGCCTGACACCCCACGGAGGCTTCAAATGTTCATCGGCTCAAAGATCAAAGAATTACGCAAAGCCCAAAAAATCACCTTAACTGAACTTTCACAAAAAAGCGGGGTTCAACTGGCCACTCTAAGCCGGATTGAACATTCCAAAATGGTGGGAACTTTGGAATCCCACATCCAGATCGCGAAAGCTCTGGGTGTCGATGTGACCAAGCTTTATGCAGGATTAGGGGCAACTCCAAAGCCCATTGAAGTCGAAACTCCGCAGTCACTGAGCGACAAATTCCAGCACAGCGATAAATCATCCTCAGAGATCTTAACCAAAAAGGTGTTAGCCAAAAAAATGATGCCGGTTTTGATCCGGCTGGATCAAGGCGGCGAAACAGCTGTAGAGCAAAGCGCGGTAGGTAGCGAAAAGTTCATTTTTGTCCTGGAAGGCAAGATCGAGGCAGTGATCAACAACCAATCCTATATATTAGAGAAGACACACACCCTTTACTTTGATGCCAGCCACCCCCATCGGCTGCGCAATGCGGGGGATAAAACGGCGCGCATACTGTGCGTGGGAACGCCCGTTGCGTTATAGGGGTTAGGGTTGAGGGTATAGGGTTTAGGAAAAATCGATGATAGAGCTAAAACTCAAATCACATGAAGATTTAATCGTTTGGCAAAAGTCCATGAGCCTCGTTGAGCTCGTTTATGCGACAACAAGGGATTTCCCGAAAGAAGAACTCTATGGACTAACTTCACAAATGAGACGCGCAGTGACCGCTATACCAACCAATATTACCGAAGGCTACCATCGCAACCATTCAAAAGAGTACATTCAATTTCTATATATTTCCAAAAGCTCTGCCTGGGAGTTACAAACATTAGTTCAAATAGCAGATCGCCTAAAAATAATCAATCAAACTGACAAAATTCAAGTCGAAGGGTTACTCAGTGAAATACTAAAAATGCTAACAACCATGATTTCAAAACTTAAGGAAAAATATCATAACAATCCTAAACCCTAACCCCTATACCCTAAACCCTAATTGGAGGTAATATGTCTCGAAAGATCCTCATCATTGACGACGAAGAAGGCATCCGCGAATCGCTCAAACTCATCCTCTCCGACCATTATGAGCTTGTGCTGACTGATGGCGGTGAACAGGCCATGGGCATCCTCGATAACGACAAAACGATCGGTGTCGTCCTTTTAGACATCAAAATGCGCAAGGTCCACGGGCTGGATGTGCTTAAACAGATCAAGGAAAAACATCCGAAGATTAAAGTTATTATGGTGACAGGTTATAAATCAGTGGAAACCGCAGCGGAAGCAGCGAAGCTGGGGGCTTCGGGGTATATCGTGAAGCCGTTTAAGGCAGAAGAAATTTTGGAAACGGTAAAGAAAAACTTAAAATAATATGATCAAACTCAATCCGTTTGCTATATCAGGCCTATTAATTATATTTGCCAATATACCCCTTTTCTTATTTGTTGCAACAAAAGGGAAAACAAGCTTAACAAAAATATATTCTTTGCACATATTAGCAATATTACTCTGGGGCATTGGAGCATTTTTAATTGCGACGACAACTAACCCATACCTTGTTAAAACTTATTGGAAGTTTGCTTATATTAGTGTTTTATTCATACCCACCTTTTTCTACCATGCGGTAGAAATAATGGTGGGAAACAAAAAGTCCCATATTCTTATTTATATCTTAGCAACTATTTTTTCCGTATTAACGCTTTTAAATAAAACATTTACCTCGGATTTGGTTTTATTTTTTAATCAATTTTATTTCTTCCAACACACGACAATTTACACCTTATCGTTTATATTTTGGGAATTAATTGTAATTATCGCACATCTTAATTTAATTAAATTCATCCACAAAAAATCAAAAAATGAAAAAATTCCAATCTTAATATTTCTATTTGCTGGGATTGGTTTTCTTGGAGGAACAATAAATTTCTTGCCTGGTTTTGGTATAAATATTTACCCTTGCGGAAATTTTATAATCCCTATTCATTCGTTTGCCGTAACATATGCAATATTAAGACACCAACTACTAGATATCGAAATCGTCTACAAGAAAGGATTGGTTTATTCAACCCTATTTACTATCATTACTCTCGTTTATTTATTAATTGTGGTGTCATTAGAGAAGTTAATTCAACATTTTTCTGGATACAACTCCCCTACCATTAGCGTGATAACAGCATTTTTTATTGGCGTATTATTCATACCCCTTCGAAACATGATTCAAAACTTAGTAGACCGTACATTTTTTCAAACATCTAATATCGAAATGATAAATGAAAATTTTAGACTAAGACAAGAGGTCGCCCAAACAGAAAAATTAAGAACAGTTGCAACCTTCGCCAGCGGCATGGCGCATGAAATCAAAAATCCACTCACGGCCATTAAAACCTTTTGTGAATACCTTCCCAAACGCCTTCATGACCAAGAATTTATTAATAAATTCGTGCCGATCGTTAACCGTGAGGCGGACCGCATCAATGAACTTGTTCATGAATTGTTGGAATACGCTAAACCATCCCCTCTCGAATTAAAACCCACATATATCCATAAACTGATTAACGATACTCTTGAACTTTTAAACAACCAAACCGTTTCCAAACATATCGGAATCATTCGCGAATTTAATACTGAAAATGAAACGGAATTTCATCTTGACCACAAACAAATCAAACAAGCGCTTTTAAATATTTTCCTTAATGCCTTTGAAGCAATGCCCCAAGGAGGGTCGTTACGTATCACTACACTATTTAAACCAAGCAAGCTTATCCTTAAAATTACGGACACCGGTTGTGGGATCAACAAGGAAGACCTTCCTCACATCTTTGACCCATTCTTTACCAAAAAAGAAAGCGGAACGGGCTTAGGCCTCTCCATCACTCATGGAATTATCGTTGAGCATAAAGGTAGAATTTTTGCGGAAAGTGAAGTGGGGCGGGGAACAACGTTTCGAATTGAGCTACCTATAAGCACGTGACTCTATGGTACTACGTCCTGCGTACAGCGTTCTGCGTGACGGACGCATATCTGCAGTACGCGGTACGCTGCACGCAGTACAACGCTACACTTCTCCCCTCTCAAACAACTCAATCAACGCCTTCGCCGGTAAAGGATTAAACTGCTTGCCGATACTATTCCGGATCTCGGCGATGGCGATTTCTTTGCCCATGCCTTTGCGGTAAGAGCGGTCCGTTGTGATGGCATCAAACGTATCAGCAACCCCGATAATAGCCGCGACCATGGGGATAGCTTCACCTTTGAGCCCTTCGGGATAACCTTTTCCGTCATAACGCTCATGATGATATTTAACACCGTCCACACATTGTTCGAATTCAGTTAACGGGCTTAATATCTCCGCCCCGCGAGTGGTATGGCTTTTCATGATCGCATATTCCTCGTCAGTCAATTTATCCTTCTTGCACAAAATAGATTCCGGGACACCGATCTTTCCGATGTCATGCAAAAGCCCGGCAATATAAAGATTCTCAAAAAATTTGGGAGAAAAATGATAAGATCCGCTTAATTCCATCTGCCGGGCGATCGCGATCGAATATTTGGTGACCCGTTCGGTATGGCCATGGGTATAGGCATCCTTGGCTTCAATAGCAGAACTTAAAGCGATCGTTGTTTGAATGAAAAGATTGCGGTTGCGATCAGCCTCGCGTTTTAATTCATCAAACAACTGCGCATTACGAATGGCCATGGCCACATCCGACGCTAAGGCCGCAAAAAAATCCAGTTCATCCTGTTCAAAACGCGTACCGTCCTCTTTCTGACCCAAAAGCAAAACAGCTAAAAGATGATGCTGATAAAATGCAGGCACACAGGCGACCGCGTTCAGCATCGGCATTTGCTCGCTCACCTGCTGTAAAAGCATTTTGGTGCCGTTGCCCCCCTCGATCACGCTCTCGCGCCAGATCAATTTATTTAAATCCTCGGCCAAAAGTGCTTGGCGGTCTTGGATAAGGTATTTGTGCTGGCTTTCAATAAAAATCTTGATAAGTGGACTGTCTTTGGGAAAACGTGCAAAACCTTCGGGAACGCGGTAGCCGGTTTCCCCTCGAGAAATCGACAAAATATAGGCGTCTTTTTTAGGTTCATACAAAAGCATGCCCGCATGCCTGATGTTGACCTTTTGCACGATCATGCGCACAATAAGCTTGATCAAAAGCCGCGGGTCATGGATCATGATCATGCTTTTGCTGGCGGATTCAAGCTCTTTTTTGTAGTCGATTTTCATTGTGCGCTAGGCGTTTGGCGTGGGGCGTTAGGCGCTTTGCCCGACGCCTGACGCCCAACACCTTACATGGATTTGTTTAATTCCGCGAGAACAATTTTTTCCAGCTCTTCAAGAACAAGCGGCTTGTGGATATATCCGATACACCCAAGCTTGTTGGCTTCTTGGACTATTTCGTCCTCTTCAACACCGGTCACCATAATGACTTTGGAAGAATTATTTTTTGCCCGCAATTCACGCAGCACTTCAATGCCGGTCATCTCATCCATGCGCACATCCAAGAGGACAAGGTTGGGGGATTCCTGTTCAATCAGTTCCAACGCCTGCCGGCCGCCGCTGGCGGTAAAAACATCGATATTGCGCTTTTTGAAAAAACTTTTGGCGAATTCCCTGATATCGATCTCGTCGTCAACTATGAGGAGTTTGGGCATAAGCGGATTATATTAATCATTACTGGTTAGGAGGTTCTGCGTGCTGCGTTCAGCGTACTGCGTAATACATTCAAATCGCAGAACGCAGTACCCAGTACGCAGTACGTAGTCTATATAAATTCTATTAACGGTTCAAAGGTTTTCATGATTAAATTGTACTGCGTCACGCTACACAGTACGCAGTACTCAGCACGCAGTACGCTCAAATTGCCACCGGCAAATCCAATTGCATTGTCGTTCCTTCCATGTACCTGGAATCAAGCGTAACCTTGCCTTTATGATTATCTTCTATGATCTTTTTGATCACATACAATCCCAATCCTGTTCCTTTCTTACTCGACAACTTGGTTGTAAAAAATGGGGTAAAAATCTTGCGAACGTCTTCAGGCTTGACGCCAATACCATTGTCGATAAATTTAACAAAAATACGCTCACCACGAATTTCCGTCAGGATGCGCAGTGTAGGTTGATAACCGGGTTCTTTTTTTTCATTCTTGCGCTGCATCATGGCATCATAGGCATTATCCGTCATATTAAAAAACACTTCCTGCAGTTGGGTAAAATTGCCTTTGATCCTGGGGCCATTCTTATCGTATTCGCGCAAAATTTTCAATTCATGCGTTTTGATCTTGAACTGGGCCATTTCCAAAGCTGCTGTCACCAGTTTGTCCACTTCAACAGGACCAAACCCTTCCTCGCCTTTACGCGTATATCGGAGCAGCCCCTGAACAACCTCCCCACCCTGAACAACATTTTCCTGAATACGGGTTAACGCCCGCTCCAAATCTGCCATGACCGCGCGTGTATCATCCGACATTGGGACATCTTTTTTGAATTTTATTGTGTCGAGGGCATCGCCAGCAATAAAACCTAAAGCATGAAAACGATTATTGATCTGGTGCGACAACCCATCAGCCATGGTACCAATTGTTGCCATCTTCTCTGCCTGAAAAAGCTGTTCCTGCGTTTTTTTAATATCCTCATAAAACTGGGCATTTTCAATGGCCAACGCCGCCTGGTTAGCTAAAATTGAAAAAACAGAAAGGTCATCTTCACTGTAAAGTTTTCCTGATTTCTTTTTCCCCAAAACCAGGATCGCCAACAAACGATTCTCAATAAGACTGGGAACAACTAACGCTGCGTCCATTTCATTTAACGATTGTTCAATTTTCCATAAATACTCATCCTGGTAATCCTGAACTCGCTGTTTTATTTCTTCATAAACAACCGGGGCGTGAATCTTAATAAGGTACTCAATAAGGGGCGAATCTCCTTTTACCTCGTTAACCAGTTCTTTTTCCGTGTTACGCTTATAGGCTCCAAGAGTATACTTACCTTTATCCTCATCGTAGATATAAACCGAACTATGCTCCAATCGAACAGCCCGCGTAACCACATACACAATAAGCGCCAAAAGACGTTTGAGATCCTTAATCCGTCCCATGCCTGCAGAAGCTTGGCTCAATGTTGCCTGATAACGTTTTTGTTCCTTAAGAATCTGATCTTCAGCCCGTTTTTGAATATACAAGTAAAAAAACGGTCCAGTGGTTGCCAAAACTGTGAGACTAATCATTGGGACAATCCACCAATTTTCTCCTATCAAATAACGCAACTTCGATTTCCCAGCAATGGCAATTGCAAAAGGAATGCCTAACACAAATGAATACACAACTATAAAAATACTTGTTCGAGTAAAAACCAAAGATAGATCAAGTAATCGATATTTAATAATCGAAATCGAAGTAATAATAATAAACAAAAGCATGAAAACAAAACCGAATGGATACACTCCAATCCCATAATTAGGTAAAAAGTCCACAGCAGCAAACGTACCTATAACAGTCGCCCAAAAAATATATTTTATTCTTACCATTTGAACTTGATGCCGAACCATTGGTCTAAACAAAAATTCAAGTAACAAATATGTAATTGAAACAGAAAACATTGAAACAAAATAAACTAAAAAAATTAAATGAAATGGAAAATTAGCTTCTGGATAAACACCCCAAAAATATTGTTTAAGTCCTTTTATGAAAAAATGCGAATATAAGTGGATTATAGTAAAAATAAAGGAGGCGAGATAAATTGAATTAATAAAGATTTTGTAGTTTCGATGAAGAAAAAGAAAAGTAAAATGTAACCATGTCGTTGGAATAAAAAAAACACCTAGGTAGCCAAACAAGAATAGTGCATAAGAAATACCATTATCGGTTGAAAAATAGGCTAAAGAATAAAAAAACAACCAAACAAAAACAGAAAACGTAAAAAAGAAAAATGATCGGTTTATGGCGGATGTTTTATTCTTCAAAAAAACTATACTTCCGAATAAAAGAATCAATATCGAAGTTAAAAATACGAAATATTTAAAAATCATACTCCCTCTATCAATTCCTCGGAGAAACCAATACCATTTCTTTTAGCAATTAAACTAATTTCGTTTAATCTATCCTCTGTAATTTGTCTTTTACCGATTGAGAAACTTCTAAATTGACCGTCAAGCGCAAGTGCAATACCTTCAGCCAAACAGCCATATATTGAATTTCTAGGAAACAATTTTTCCCAAACCTTATTATGTATTTGATCAAAAAAATCTACCTTCGCTCTACCCCCCTGAAAAATTAAAACATCTTGTCGCTGTTTTTTTTCATCTCTCGAAACATTTGGGGGCATTGAAACATCACAAACTATGGCTCCACTCTTTAAGTTATCAGGATTTATTACATATCCGAATGCACTCGTTGCAACAACAACGATATCAGCATCTTTTATAGCAAGATTCTGATCCGTAACAAAAAAAGTCTCTAATTTCCGAATAACACTAATTTTGTTTTGCAAATCAATGTCTTGCTCTATCCCACGAGAACATAAAACCAGACTTTTTACATCTCGTGCAAATACAATTGAACAAATGCTACCAATATCACCAGTTGCACCTATTACTGCAAGTCTCATCTGCTGGAGGGTCTTTTTTTTTAAATCAATAACTTTTTTTATCCCTTCAATCGTCATCGCAGCGGTTAAACTATTCCCACTTGTAACACAACAACCCAGGGCTTTAATAACATCGTACCCCCCATCCGTAACAATTGATGAAAACCCAGCCAATGTAACTATATTTGTTCCGGATTTTAACAATAACTTTACGGATTCAATTATTTTGTTGACTGCCATTTCTTTATTAAGCACCAATTGCTCAGGAAATACTGGACACATCACAGCAATGATTTGTATTTTTTTACAACCAATTTTAATTATATTTGTTTCAAATATTTTATGAGAAGAAACACGAGAATAAAACCACTTTATCCAATAAGGTGGGATTTGCAATATCAATGGACGTACAATGTGAGAAAATGGAGAGTAAAATATTAAAAACTTATCTAAAAAATCAGAAACAGTTAGTGGGTGTAAAACAACCCCCACTTTTATTAAATTAGCACCTCTCATTTTGGCCCCAAAGAAGCAAAGACAACACAAGCATTATTCCCACCAAAAGCCTGTGAATTATTCAAAACAATTTTTGTTGGATGATTTCTTCCTTTATTTGGCACACAATCAATATCACATTCAGAATCCTTTTCATAAAAATTTATAGTTGGGGGGATTTTATTTGTTTTAATTGCAAGGCAACACGCTATCGATTCAAAGGCTGACGCAGCCCCCATTGAATGTCCCAACATAGACTTTATCGAACTAATAGGTATTTTCTTTAATTTATTACCTAAAACTTCGGCATAAGCTTTACATTCTGCTTGATCATTTTCTTTCGTGCCCGTTCCATGAGCGCTAATATAGTCAATCTCATCAACTGAAATGTTTGCCATCTCAATTGATTTATTAATAGCCTTCACAACTCCTTTATAATCAGGATGAGTCATATGATTTGCATCACACGACAAACCATATCCACAAATTTCGGCATAGATAGGTGCATTTCGTTTTAACGCCGTTTCTAAAGTTTCAACAAAAAGCATTCCAGCCCCTTCCCCCAGCATCATTCCCTGACGCCTTTTGTCAAATGGCTGACATTTGTTTGAGGCCATCGCAAATAAACGACTAAATCCCGTAAAAGCTATTCTGGAGAGAGCATCCCCACCCCCTGCTAACATATAATCCGCTTTCGAAGTTTTAATTAAATCATAGGCGTATCCCAAGGCATAATTGCCCGCCGCGCAAGCATTCGCAAAAATAATATTTTTATTCGATAGGCACAACTCATGGGCCACATTTAAAGAAATGCTGTTCGCAGGATATGCCATAGCACGAATTTTTCTTACTTCTATTTTTCTTTTTTCTATCGAATGCTTCACAATTTGTTCAATTACCTGTCCTTCCCCCATAGTTGTCCCAATTGACATACCAATATTTGCATTTTTTAAATTTTTAAATAAAAACCTGGAGTCTTTTAAAGCCATTTTAGCAGCCGCTAACGCAAACTGCGAAGCTCGCCCTAATCGATAAAGTCTTTTTTTACTAAAATATTTTCGAAAATCAAAATTTTTTATTTCTCCAGCATAATGAAGATCATGATCTGATGTGTCAAATGAGGATATTCGACTAATCCCTGATTTTCCATCAATTAAATTCTTCCAAAATTCCGGCCAGCCGATGCCGATGGAGGAAACAACACCTAAGCCGGTAACAACAACCCTGCGATCATTAGTCATTAGCCATCACCCCACAGATCAAATCAAGGTCAGCGATACTTTTACTTTCCACGCAAATTGTAGAATTAAAAAAACCTAAATTCTTCATCAATTTAACCAGGTTTACCTTAACCGTTATTTGGTCCCCTATTTTCGGCAGATCATGCATGTCCGCTTTGACCTTACCTAAAAATTTAATACCTTTACCTCTGGTGTCATCACTGATCGCGTATAAAACCAAAGCCGCCTGGGCGGCGGCTTCGATGAGAAAAGCTTCCGGCAAATGGTCGATCTGAAAATATTGATTCTGGAATATCCATTCGTTGCCTGTGATATTTTTAATTGCAGTTAAACTCTCCCCTTTTTTGATCTCCAAAACCCTGTCGATCATCAAGAAAGGATACGTTTGCGGAAGAATGGTTGTAAGTTCAGCTTGTGTCAGCATAATTTGTTCTGCGTAGTGCGTCGTGCGTACTGCGTGGTGCGTTCTATGTGCCACGCTTTCAATGCTGAGCCAGGCATTAATGCGCCACCCATTCAATTTTGCGATGCGATTGTACGCAATCTCGCAAATAAAGGTTGATCAAATTCTGATACGGCACGCCCATTTGATTGCCCATTGATTTAAAATAATTGATCACATCATCTCCCAAACGAATAGTGACAGGTTTTTTTAGACGGGCGGCATACGGATTGCGTCTGGCTTTCATTTTCGAAAAATCATATTCTGATCTCATGGCCTATCCTCCCAATATCGTTGGGCTTCCTGTTTGGTTGATTTTCTGGCCGAAATAATTCGGATAACTGAATTAGACCCTCGCACACAATGATTCACCACTAGAACACGTGTTTTAAAACTTAAACCCAACATAATAAATCGATCCTCACTTTCGGAATGGTCAGGATCATGGAACTCCAAAGCATTTTCGTCATAAAAAACAGTAGCCGCTTCCTCGAAAGTAATACCATGCTTCCTTTTATTTAAAATCGCTTTGTTCTTGTCCCAGCTAAACTTGATATTATCCATATGTACAATGTAAATATATCATAAACGATGCTGATTTCAAGCAAAAAACATGCTTCAATAATCAAAAAAATAATTATACCTATTAACATTATAAAGCGATGGATACCGACGGCAAGGGAATTTCTGGAATTCGCAAGGCGAGAGGCGTTGGGAGTTGGGCGTTAAGGACATAGCGTATTTAGGCCTACTGCCATTCGCCAAACGCCACCATGCTAAAACGACAGCGCGAGAATATCATCCGGCTTCTCAATATTAACAACGCGCGCGTTGGCATCGATCTTGCGGATAAGCCCGCGCAGTACTTTGCCGGGGCCGATCTCAATGAAATCCGAAACGCCTTGGCTCATCATATATTCAACCGACGCCACCCACTGCACAGAAGATGTGATCTGGGCGACCAGGTTCCGACGGATCTGGTCAACTTCCGTGTGAGGCAAAGCATTGACGTTACTGATAACTTGAAGAGCGCCGGGTGTGATCACAACCGATCCAACCGCCTGTTCGAATTTGACAGCAGCTGGACGCATAAGAGTTGAATGAAAAGCGCCGCTCACTTCCAGCGGGATCGCAGTTTTGGCTCCAGCAGTTTTGATAAGTTCGCAGGCAGCCGCAACTTTATCAGCATGCCCGGTGATGACGATCTGTTCTTTTGAATTAAAATTTGCGACCTCGGCGCCAGTTTGCTGGCAAATCTCTTTTAGTTTCGCTGCATCAAACCCGATGACCGCTGCCATGGCCCCCTTTGCTTGTTTAGTCGCCTCTTCCATGAATGCCGCGCGCTTGACCACAAGCTTAAGCGTTTCTTCAAACGATAAAACACCAGCAGACGCGAGCGCGGAATATTCGCCCAAGCTTAAACCTGCGGCATAACGGATACGGACATTTTTAAATTTGGAATGGGCTTCAAATGCTTTTAACGCGGCAATCGACATCGTGAGGATCGCGGGCTGGCAATAGGCCGTCGAGGTAAGCTTTTCCTGCGGGCCTTCGAAAATGATCTGTTTGAAACCTGAACCGATGATCAATTCCGCCTGGTCGAAAATTTTACGTGCTTCGGGCGAAGCATCGTAAAATTCACGACCCATGCCGATGCGTTGAGCACCCTGGCCCGGGAAGATTAGAGCGACGTTAGTCATAATATTTAAAAGTAAGAAGTAAGAAGAGGGAAGTCAGAAGTAAAAACAAACATTTGCGGGAAGCCCCTTCTTACCTCTTACTTCTAACCTCTTACTTTAAAAAATGCTAAGAAGTGCTCGTATTAATCGCAAAACGAGTCTACTTTTCTTTCCATGGATACCAACATGGCAAATATCTGCTCATATTTTTGGTCCAAGGTGGTAAATAATGTCTGATCAATATAATCACATGCCAAAGCGAACTCTAACCAAGTCTGAGTTTCTGAAGCTTCTTGTCCGCAATCCGTCAATTTATTAATAAAGACAGCTTTGTATTTTCGTTTACGCCAGGCTTCAGCTAAATTTGAACAAATTGATCGAGAAGAACGGCGTATTTGATCCGTTAAAGAATATCTTTCTTCTCGTGGAAAATTTTTGGAAGCGTTAAAAACTTCCATCGCTGTGTCGAATGCTGTTTTATACACTATAAGCTCTCGAACACTTCCAACCCTTTTGCTATTTCTCCAATGATCGTTCATAATTCCCCCTTTATGATTCCAGATGGTTTTCACATTGGGGGTATGTGCTTTATTTTACTTCTCACTTCTTACTTCTTACCTACCTCTTACCTCTTACCTCTTACTTCCCTCTTCTTACTCTTTGAACTCACCACTTAACCACATTAGCACCCGCGACCAAGCCCGCCCCGAACGCAACGAGAACAACCGTCGATCCCTTCACAATGCGTCCGGAGCTGACCGCTTCTTCGAGAGCAACTGCAATGGACGCCGCTGACATGTTGCCGTATTTGTGGATATTGATAAAAAATTTTTCTTTGGGAATATCGAGCTTTTTAGCGACCGCGCTGATGATGCGGTCATTGGCCTGATGCGGAACAACGCAATCCACGTCGGAAATATTAATATTTGCTTTCTTAAGCACTTCTTCGACAGCCTCAGCCATGGAATTGACCGCGATCTTAAAAAGCTCCTGCCCCTGCATAACCACGTACGGCAATTTGGACGCCGCATCCTTGCCGTCCAAGGGGCTGCGGCAATCCTCGACGACGACTTCCATCAGATGAGAAAACTCACCCTGGCTGTGCATAAAATCCGCAACGATTACCCCTTGCGATTCAACAGGCGCCAGTAAACACGCTCCCGCCCCGTCGCCGAACAGGACGCACGTGCTGCGGTCTTTCCAATCGATCAATTTTGTAATGCGCTCGGCCGCTATAACCAAAGCATTTTTGTACAGTCCGGTTTGAATATATTGTTTGGCCGTTGTCATGGCGAAAAGAAAACCGGAACACGCCGCGGAAATATCAAACGCCACCGCACTTTGAGCGCCGATCTCTTTCTGAACAAGGCACGCCATGCACGGAAAATTACTATCAGGACTAATGGTGGCAACTAAAATGAGGTCAATCTGGGAAGCGGGAATGTTGGATTTACTTAAAACATTCTTGGCTGCTTTGATGGCAAGGTCGCTGGTTTTTTCGTCGGCAGCGGCGACACGGCGTTCGCTGATGCCGGTGCGCGTGCGGATCCACTCATCGGTGGTTTCCACGATCTTTTCCAGATCGAAATTGGTGAGCCGTTTTTCCGGTAAATATTTTCCGACAGCAATGATGCCTACATTACGCATATTAAATTCCTGCTTCGTCATTGCGAGGAGCCCGCAGGCGACGAAGCAATCCCATCCGCCGATGTTGGCGATTGCTTCGCCCCGCTTGACGGGGCTCGCAATGACAATCTAAACATATCATCCAGCGATTTCCTTGGTCAGTTTATTCAAAAGATTATGCTCGATTTCTTTTTTGGTGGCCCTGATGGCATTCTTGATGGCTTTGGCAGACGAGCGGCCGTGGCTGATCATGACAATGCCGTTGACCCCCAACAGCGGCGCGCCGCCGTATTCGGAATAATCGACGAGCTTTTTGATATGCGTCAGACGCATTTTCATCAACAACGCGCCTATCATGGCCAGAGGATCGCTTTTTACTTCCATTTTAATAAGTTTGCCGGCGGATTCCATCAACCCTTCGGAAACTTTCAAGACCACGTTGCCGACGAAGCCGTCGCAAATGATGCAATCGCATTTCCCGGTAAAAACCTCATTGGCTTCGACATTCCCGATAAAATTAGGAACCTTTTCCGACATTAATTTATGCGCTTCTTTTTGAAAACCCGTTCCCTTGGACTCTTCTTCGCCGATATTTAAAAGGCCCACCGTTGGATTTTCAATATTTAAAACTTCCTGCACATAAATGCGGGAAAGGATGGCCTGGTGCAATAAATGTTCTGATTTGGGCATGGTGTTGGCCCCGACGTCCATGATAAAAGAACATCCCTTTAACGACGGGATCACAAGGCCGATGGCCGGACGGTCGACACCAGGGATCATCCCTAATTTCAACGTTGCGGCTGCGACCACAGCACCGGTGTTCCCGGCGCTGATAAAGGCATCGTAATTGCTATTTTCTTTAAGAAGGCTTATACCGAGGGTAATCGAAGAATTTTTTTTCTGACGGATCGAAGCGATGGCAGGATCGTGCATGTCCACCACTTCGGGGGCGTGAAGAACAACGATGCGTTCGCGCGGATAAGAATATTTTGCCAGTTCAGCCTTAACCTGGTCCTCGACGCCGATCAGAGTGATCGTCAAATCGAATTCCTTGGCTGCCTCCACCACTCCGGCAACGACATTGTGCGGGGCATGATCCCCGCCCATGGCATCAACGACGATGTTCACTGAAAAACTCCGCTGTGATTGTACGGCGTTTGGCGTCAGGCGCATGGCCTTTAAACGCCTTACGCCCGACGCCTTGCGCCAAACTATTGCTTATCTGTTTTCGAAGATTTCACGCGAGCCGTGACGATCTGAGTGCCGCGGTAATACCCGCAGAACGGACAAATACGGTGCGGCACAATGGGCTTTTGGCATTGGGAACACGGACACAAGGACGCGACGCGCGCCTTCCAATGGGTACGGCGTTTGCGTCCGCGTTGCTTGGAATGTTGACGTTTTGGTAATGGCATTTAAGTTCTCCTTAGCGCTAGTGTCAGGCGTCGGGTGCCTGGCGTTGGGCGATCTTTCTCGCCTGACGCCAAACGCCAAACGCCTAACCATTATTTACATTTACACTTTTCTAAATTCAAATTCACCCCGCAAGCGAGGCAAATCCCCTTGCAATCCTTTTTGCATAATACGCGCTGCGAAACACCCAGGATCAATTCTTGTCGGATATCTTCCCCAACGTCGATAATGTCCGTCGGGGTTTTGATTTCGTAATCAAAATGAAACTCACGCATTTTGGGGCGCTCAAAATCTTCCAAACAACGCGCGCACTGATAACCGTAGCGGACCGTCACAACAGCGTCAGCCAGGACCGTGTCATCGACACGCGTTAAGGTCGCCTCAACGGACAAGGGCGAACGTAAATCCAAATCATCTTTGGAAATGCCGATATCAGCCGGCAAAACTTCTTTTTCAAAATTCAAACCTGCGGACGGGATATCCCGGATCGAAAATTTCATCATCGGCGTAAAAGTTTTTTAAGCTCCACTTCAACCGGCTTGGGAACGAACGACGAGATATCCGCGCCCAACGACACCACTTCTTTTAACAGCGACGATGAAACGAACGAATGCCGCTCGGAAGGCATCAAGAAAACCGTTTCAATATCCTGGGCCAAACGCCGGTTGGTTAAAGCGATCTGAAACTCATATTCAAAATCCGAGGTCATGCGCAATCCCCGGATCAAAACGTTGATCTTTTTCTGACGGGCATATTTGATGACAAGGGTGTCGAACGATTCGATCATCACGCCCTTCATCCCCTTGGTGACCTTTTTGAGCAACGCCACCCGCTCTTCAATACTAAACAATGCCTTTTTACTGGTGTTATTGGCGACCGCCACAATCACTTGGGGGAAAATACGCGTGGCGCGTTTGATTACATCCAAATGGCCGTAGGTAACGGGGTCAAAACTTCCGGGATAAATCGCTGCCTGTCGTTTAGAGCTCATATTAGTTTATACTGTCATTCCCATCCCCCTCTTTGTCGTTCCCGCGCCCGTCCTGGAACGTCTGGAAGACGGGCCAGGGAAAGCGGGAACCCACATGCGGGGATAAACTCCAACGAACATCCATATTATATTATGGATGCCCGTTTTCACGGGCATGACAAATTTTCCAAAACCACCAATTTAGAACTGCCGTACATACGTTCTTTGAGAATTTTAAAGCGGCCTTCCAGATCAGGAAGGGAATCATCCTCGCCAAACTGCGCAACTACGTAAGAATGAGGGTGTAATATAACATAGCCCATTAGGTGTTTCAAGGTTTTTTTTGCCAGCTTGAGCTCGAATGGCGGGTCAAAGAACACGATATCAAACTGCTTGTTCCCACGGGCCATATCCTTAATGGTCGCAAAGGCATCTGCATTTATAACCTTATGGAACACATGCGGATACCCGATTTTTAAGAGCTCAAAGTTCCCCTCAATGATCTTCGCGTTCTGGGAATCTTTTTCAACCAAAATAACCTCAGCCGCACCTCTGGAAACCGCCTCAAGGCCAACCGCGCCGCTACCGGCAAAAAGATCTAAAAATTTCAATCCCGAAAGGTCATGCCCCAGGATATCAAAGATGGCTGCCCGCAAAATATCCTGCGTTGGCCGAATGGTTGCCGGCATGTAAAAGTTGCGGCCTTTGAGCGTTCCGCCTAGTATTTTCATAATAATTGTTTGGTGCACGGCGCTGGGCGTTTGGCAGCCAAACGCCAGACGCCTAACGCCTGACTATCCTGCAAATACCATCGACAAATATTCAGGATATCGTTTTTGAATTACCTGTTTAATCCTGACATGATCCGGCTGCCCAAGTGGCGGATCCATATGCAAAACACCGGAGGCTTCTTTGCGCGCTTCCTCCAATACGTCCAACTGCGTTAACGGATCAGCCATTTTAAGTTCATTAAGGCCGTGCTGATATCGCCCAAAATAATGGCCGGGCCCGCGTATTTTCAGATCTTCCTGAGCGATTTTAAAACCATCTATGGTCTTAACGATGACGTCCAAACGGGCTTTTCCCTCTTCCGTCCGCGCATCAGCGAGAAGCAAACAAATTGCGTTTTTTTCACTCCGGCCGATACGTCCGCGCAATTGGTGCAACTGTGACAAACCGAAACGTTCCGCGTGTTCGATCACCATCACATTAGCATTCGGCACATCGATCCCAACTTCCAGGACAGTTGTGGCGACGAGTATATCAATTTTACGGTCTTTAAACAACTCCATAATTGTGTTCGTCTCCTGTCGGGCCATCGCCCCATGCAGAAGACCGACGCGCAAATTTTTAAATTCATATGTTAAAAAATGTTCGTACATTTCCGTTGCCGCTTTTAAATCCAACTTTTCCGATTCTTCGATGATGGGATACACAATGTAGGCCTGCGTTCCTTTTTGAACCCACTCACGGACGCGTTCATAAACCCCTTCCGCTTGTTCCATCGGGAAAAGATATGTTTTGGTCACTCCGCGGCCGGCCGGCATTTGATCGATCGTGGAAACATCGAGATCACCGTAAAGCGTCAAACACAATGTTCTTGGAATGGGGGTTGCGGTCATGACCAGAACATCCGGATTCGTCCCCTTCGATGAAAGAAGCGCGCGCTGCTTCACTCCGAATTTATGCTGCTCATCGATGACCACATAACTCATATCTTTAAATTCAACCGTTCCCTGCACCAGCGCATGCGTCCCGATAAGAACATCGATCGCGCCCGACTTAAGGTCGGTTAAAATCTTATCTTTTTCGCGTTTGGCCAAACTGCTGATCAAAAGCGCCACGCGGATTTTTTTAAATTCAGCACTGCCCTCGGCAATAAAACGTTCAAACGTTTTAAAATGCTGCTGGGCCAGGATCTCCGTCGGTGCCATAATGGCTGCCTGGTGTCCGTTAGAAACAGCGGCAACGCAGCCAAAAAATGACACCAGCGTTTTGCCAGACCCCACGTCCCCTTGCAAAAGCCGCAGCATCGGGGTGGCCTTTTGCATATCGGCCGCTATCTCACCGATCGCTCTTTTCTGGGCACGCGTCAACGGAAAATCAAATGAACCGCAGAACTGTTCGATCAAAGGGTCATCAACCTTGTGCGCAATACCTTTGTGTTGCGTGATCGCCATGCGTCGTAAAATAACGGATATCTGAAATAAAAAGAACTCTTCAAAAGAAGCGCGGCGGACCGCCTTTTCCTGCTCCTGTTCATTTCCTGGAAAATGGATGACCCTGATATTCTCAATAAGGTGAGAAAATTTTTGCCGTCGGCGGATATCCGCAGGAATCACGTCCTGTAAAGTTTGAGCATATTGATCTAAACATACTCGGACAATTTTACGCAAATACCGCTGCGTCACCCCTTTGGTCAATGGATAAATGGGTACGATCCGGTTCATATTCAAACTCTCATCTTCTTTGTCAATGAGCTCATATTCAGGAGAGATCATTTGAATGCGGTTCTTATAAAGATCAGCCTTCCCGTAAAGGACCACGCGCTTGCCAGGTTCAAGATATTTATCAAGATAAGGCTGATTGAACCAAACGCAAAAAATGCGACCGGTCTCATCACCGATGGCGGTCTCAAAAATATGTTTCTTGGTAAACCAGCTCTTCTTCCCACCCCGGGCCAGGACCGTCCCTGCCACGGTCTGCCATTCGCCGATCTTGATCTGGGAAATAGGAATAAGCCGGCTGCGGTCTTCATAGCGGCGAGGAAAAAAATACAGCATATCCTCAACAGTAAAAATCCCGAGGTTGTTCAAAAGCTTGGCCTTGGCCGGACCGACACCTTTAATATATTGGATCGAAACTTCCTGGGGAGATTTCATAAGATCAAAATAAATTTATGCGCCCTGAGCCTGCTCAGATAAGCATTGTAAAACTTCTAATTCGTCGCGGTCAAACCAAACAGCTCCGCAAGATCCGCATTTGTCGATCTCCACATGAAAATAGACATTGAACAAACGCCGGCCCATGGGGAATCTTATATTTCTGCATTTAGGGCAATGAATATCACTGGGGCACGGCCAAATTTGTAACGCACGCCCTTCTGATAATTTTTGTTCATTTCCAATGACCTGAGCCATCTGAACAATACGCGGCCCAAACGAACTGTTATGTCGATATAACACCACACCAACCTGGTCTTCATCCAACAAAGTGCCCTTACATTGAAAACACGTTAAAATATTAACCCCTTCATATAAAATTCCGCTAAGCCCGCATTGACAGCGGGGGCAACACGGCTTTTGGATATCGGTCAGCCCTTTCGAACGCAACAAATCCGCTAATGTTTTATCATCACAGGCAGCCACTATTTTTTCAGAACCGAATCGTTTGACCATGGTCTGGGGAGTAAACCAAGAGAGCTGAGAAATCTCCGCTAAACTCAGCGGCCCCACCCATTGCTGATCTTTAAGAAGAAACCAGTTAAATACAAGATTCGACGACACCATTGACTCATCTTTATAACGTTCGTTGAATCGATCCATCACTTCTTTTAAAGCCTCTTCATGATGATGAGCAATATCCAAAAGTATATCGATCCGCTTTTTGACCGGCGGATGCGTGGCGAACAAATCAGCGCCCCACCCTTCCTCTTCATCCAGCGTGCCATAACTTGGGTTCATAATAAAAATGGTGTCCAGCACATCCCAGGGCGCACCGGCACCGCGCCATCGATGAGCCATGATATACAGCGCCTCGGCCAGGCTTAACGGATCACGCGTTAATCGTACGGCAATAGCATCCGCCCGAAATTCGCGTTCCCTTGATATGAGCATGCGAAAAATATAACTGACAAACGTGGCAAACGTTATAAAAATATAAATAAAAAATAACAAAATAATACCGATAAATGTCGACGGAAAAACCCGGAGCAATTGCAGCAGAGCAAAAATGCTGTCATCCGCATCATCCCTGTCGCCACGACCTTCGTTGGACAAAAAAGCACCTGACACGGTTTGCCCGAACCCTTTTAAAATCGTATTAAAAATCCCGAACAATGAACTTGAAACCGTGGCCACCAAACAATCGCCTTGGGCCACATGCGCTGCCTCATGGGCCACGACCGCCTCCAACTGGCTGCGGCTCAGACGTAACAAAAGCCCCTGGGTGACACCAATGACAGGCGTGCTTTCAAAATCAGCCAGAGCAAATGCGTTCATTCCCATCGTCGGGATAACGACGCCTCTGACCACTGCACCTCCCGTTGCCACCGAAACCTCTTCCAAAATATTCTTAAACTTCATGTGATCCGGATTGCTGTTATCCAAATACTCGGCCTTTAACAATCCGACGATCTTATCAACGAGCCCGGTCGTTGATAAATACCAGTGAAGCACGCCTACGACAAGCGCGAACACAAAAGTTAATAAAATCTCGTAAGGATTTAGGGAATGAATATGAAACGGCTGTCGAAGATTTTCTGTCTGAAAGGCGATCAAATTAACGCTCACCCAATAAATGAGCTGAAAAGAAATAAAATAAAAAAATACCAGAAATGTAAAAATAAAACTAACGAGTGAGGTTTTATCCTTCTCGATCTGAGTAAACGAATAGGGCATAGGCGAAGTGCCTGTGGAGGGCGTTAAAACTTTACCTGAGGGGCAGTGCGTTCGGCGATATCATCCAATTGAAAAAAATCAGCGTTCTTAAAACCGAACATGTTGGCCACAACGGCATCCGGGAATGTTTGGACCGCCACATTCAAACGGTTGACTTCATCATTGTAATACTGGCGGGCAAAGGCAATGCGGTTTTCGGTGGACGTTAATTCTTCATGAATACGGATCATTTGTTGATCCGCTTTCAAGTTGGGATAATTTTCAGACACGGCCATCAAACTGCGCAACGTACTGGTTAGCATATTCTCGGCCTGGAGTTTATCTTTTATAGTGCTGGCATCAACCGCAACCTGACGAGCCTTAATGACCCTTTCCAACGTATCTTTTTCATGCCCCATGTAACCCTTGGCTGTCTCGACGAGATTAGGGATCAAATCATGACGGCGTTTAAGCTGGACATCAATCTGCGACCATCCGTTCTTGACGTTTTCACGCAACGAAACAAGGCCGTTGTAGGTCGACATGGCCCAAACAAGAAAAAACACAACAACACCCAAGACGATAAGTGTGATCATCTTTATTAACCTTTCATTTAAGAGGAACGCATCCGGCTGATGCGCTTCTCCAGTTGCTTGCGGTAACCCCGATCAAAGACCTCGTTAAAATCATAACCATTCTGGAAGCTGTCGATATTGTCCTCACTGTCTTTACTTAAGATCTTATTGTCGACTAAATTAAAGACAATGTTGCCAAAATCTTCAGTGCACTTGATGCCCCAGTGGTTCAACACCAGAAGCGTCAAAGGACCGAACTTCTGCATCAAAAGCTGCGTGATGCCTTCCAGGAGTTCCTCCCCGGAAACGTGTTTACAGCGTTTGAACCTTCGCTGGGTGAAGGCAAGGGCTTCCATAAGAAATTCGTAGGCGTCTGATTTGTAACGGGGGTCCACATCGCAAATCTGATCAATGAGTGTGTAGAATTCTTGATTGACCACGTTTATATTTTATAACAGTGTTTTTAAAAAAATCAAAAAGAAAATGAAAAATTTTAATGTTCGTTGTGCGTGATGCGTTTTGCGCGATGCGTCGCGCGACGCACAACGCAATACACACAACTCACAACATTAATAAATCCATTGCTCGAGATAAATGACCGTGCCATAATGTCGTCATGAAAAAATCGCGCCAGGTCATTTGGAAACTTTACACGTTTATTTTCTCAGTAATGGCTCTCGCCAATCTCACCTGGCTTTTATATCCTGAATCCGAACCCTTTGTTTTTTATCACGTCCTTATCGTGTGGACAAAATTTTATCTCATGCATTATTACCTTGCGATCTTTAAATCCTGCATGGCCATTGTCTGCCTGATTCCCTTGTTCGCATTTGCGTTCAATCAAGAACCAAAATCCGCGCGGTTCTGGCAATGGATGCTTCTGATACGACTTGCCAGCGAGCTCGTCGGAAATTTCTATGAATTTATTTTTATTAAGTCATCCTATCATATGGTGCTTGGTTACGGTTTAAGCGTTACCGGAGCACTTATACTTCCTTTGATCCCCTCTTACGTTGCCCATTATTTATACGCCTTTAAGAAAAAATAATAACCGTTTGGCGTCCGGCGATAGGCGTCGGGCATCTTCCCACGCCTAACACCCGACGCCATACGCCCAACAAAAAACCCCGCACCAACGGTGCGGGGTTTTTTTAATTAACCCGGTAACTATCTACTCTCCCATAGCCTTGCGACTACAGTACCATCGACCTCAGAGGGCTTAACTACCGTATTCGGAATGGGAACGGGTGTTACACCTCTAGTAAAATTACCGGAAGATCGTTTGGCGTTTGGAGTTGGGCGTTTGGCGTAATTTACGCCTAGCGCCTGACGCCATGCGCCTAACCAAATTATCAACAATTATGTAATGTAAGGCACCCTTTGCAGCCGAGAAACGTATAATAACAAAAAAGTGATCAAGCGTTCGGCAATTAGTACTGCTTAGCTTAAATCCTTACGGATCTTACACCTGCAGCCTATCAACCTCGTAGTCTACGAGGAGCCTTCATCCCCGAAGGGAATCGATGACTTATCTTGAGGAGGGCTTCACACTTATATGCATTCAGCGTTTATCCCGTCCGAACTTAGCTACCCAGCCATTACCCTTGGCAGGATAACTGGAACACTAGAGGTTCGTCTCTCCCGGTCCTCTCGTACTAAGGAGAGCTTCTCTTCAATCATCGTGCGCCCACACCAGATAGAGACCGAACTGTCTCACGACGTTCTAAACCCAGCTCACGTACCCTTTTAACCGGCGAACAGCCGGACCCTTGGGACCTTGTACAGCCCCAGGATAGGATGAGCCGACATCGAGGTGCCAATCCGCGCTGTCGATATGAACTCTCGAGCGCGATCAGCCTGTTATCCCCGGAGTACCTATTGTTCGTTGAGCGATGGCAATCCCACATTCAACCACCGGATCACTAGTCCCTACTTTCGTATCTGTTCGTCCTGTCGGACTCACAGTTAAGCTTCCTTATGCACTTGCACTCTACAGCCGATTGCCGACCGGCCTGAGGAAACCTTTGGACCCCTTCGTTACATTTTAGAAGGGAACCGCCCCAGTCAAACTGCCCGCCTGGCACTGTCACATGCCTCGATTCAGAGGCTATGATTAGAATCTAAAAACTATTAGGGTGGTATTTCACTAATGCCTCCATCCCAGCTAGCGCTGGAACTTCAAAGGCTCCCACCTATGCTACACAAACAGAATCCAAATCCAATACCAAGCTACAGTAAAGGTTCCGGGGTCTTTTCGTCTTGGTGCGGGTAGACGGCATCTTCACCGCCACTACAATTTCACCGAGTATCTCTTTGAGACAGCACCCAAGTTGTTACACCATTCGTGCGCGTGGGAACTTACCCCACAAGGAATTTCGCTCATTCTGTTACAACCTTGATTAAGATATTCAAGGCGTCTCAACATTTCTGCTGAGCTCTGTATGTCGCCATACAGTTCGGACCATATCTTCACTAATTTAAATTAGTGTTGGGCGTATGGTCTCTGAGGATTTTAGTCAGTAAATAAATTACTAATCTTTCCTGCTGATTGTCCCCACCGATCAGATTTTCACCAATTGCTTGGTACCGTCGGATACTGGGAGTTTCCAGCATATAGCCCAATTTTACTAAGGCTAGCGTTTTCCTTTAACCTTAGGACCGTTATAGTTACGGCCGCCGTTTACTGGGGCTTAAATTCGAAGCTTCACCTCGCCTTGCGGCGGGTTGACCTCTCCTCTTGACCTTCCAGCACCGGGCAGGTGTCACACCCTATACATTGTCTTGCGACTTCGCAGAGTGATGTGTTTTTACTAAACAGTCACCCGGGTCTCTTTACTGTGACCCATAAAAGCTCCGTCCGTGATGGACTTCACCCCATGGGCACCCCTTCTCCCGAAGTTACGGGGCTATTTTGCCTAGTTCCTTAAAGAGATTTCTCTCGAGCGCCTTCCCATATTCTGGGCATCTACCTGTGTCGGATTACGGTACGATCGACTATGAAACTTCCTACGATGGTTTTTCTCGGCAGCATGGCATTAGTGACTTCGCTTTGACCGTGGTCGCCGCTCCCTTCATTCCTTACCCCCGTTTTCACGGGGGCTACGAATGTCAACGCAGACATCCAACACTGCGCATCACTTAGCCTCCTGCGTCACATCAAGGTTATAACGCTTCATAGACGGTTCCGGAATATTAACCGGACCTCCATCGACTACGCCTTTCGGCCTCGCCTTAGGATCGACTAAACCTGGGTGGATTAACCTTCCCCAGGAAACCTTAGATTGTCAGCGCTAAGGTTTCTCGCCTTAGTTTTCGCTACTCATACCAACATTATCACTACTGTCTTCTCCAGCGCTCCTTACGGTACGCCTTCATCGTTGGACAGTACGCTCCCCTACCCCTTAACCCGTCCGAAGACGTGTTAAAGCCGTGGTTTCGGTTATACGCTTGAGCCCCGATCATTTTCGGCGCAGAATCACTCGACCAGTGAGCTGTTACGCACTCTTTAAATGATGGCTGCCTCTAAGCCAACATCCTGGCTGTCTGTGTGACTCCACTTCCTTTACCACTTAGCGTATATTAGGGACCTTAGCCGACGGTCTGGGCTGTTTCCCTCTCGAGCGTGAAGCTTAGCCCTCACGTTCTGACTCCCAGAGTACGGTTAGCAGTATTCGGAGTTTGGTTAGGTTTGGCATCCCGGTAGGGACCCTAGCCTATTCAGTAACTCTACCCCTGCTAACTATTGTCCGAGGCTAGTCCTAGAACTATTTCGGGGAGAACCAGCAATTGCCACGTTTGATTAGCCTTTCACTCCGACCCACAGCTCATCGCGAATCTTTTCAACGATAATGCGTTCGGTCCTCCACTTTAATTTCTTAAAGCTTCAACCTGGCCATGGGTAGATCACGTGGTTTCGGGTCTATTAAATGCTACTGATTGGTCGCCCTATTCAGACTCGGTTTCCCTGCGCCTTCGTTCCATAAGAACTTAAGCTTGCAGCATTCAATAACTCGTTGGTCCATTATGCAAAAGGTACGCTGTCAGCCATTCATACCCCCTTGCGAGGATATGCATAGGCCTCCAACCGCTTGTAGGTTTATAGTTTCAAGTTCTATTTCACTCCCCTTCCGGGGTTCTTTTCAACTTTCCCTCACGGTACTAGTTCACTTTCGGTCAGACTCTAGTATTTAGGCTTAGACCATGGTCGGCCCAGATTCCTGCCAGATTTCCCGTGCCCGGCAGTACTTGGGATCCCTCTAGGGTACATTGGAATTTCGCATACGAGACTATCACTCGCTATGGTGCAGCTTTTCAGCTGACTTTTGCTATTCCTTTGTAATCCCACGTTAAGGTCCCGCAACCCCGACGAGCAAGCTCGTCGGTTTAGCCTCTTCTCTCTTCGCTCGCCGCTACTGAGAGAATCACTTTCGTTTTCTTTTCCACAGGGTACTTAGATGTTTCAATTCCCCTGGTATCGCTTCATTTACCTATGTATTCAGTAAATGATAATCAGGTATGACCCTGATTGGGTTGTCCCATTCGGAGATCTCCGGGTCAAAGCTTATTTGCAGCTCACCGGAGCTTTTCGCAGCTTGTCGCGTCCTTCATCGCCTGAGTCTGCCAAGTCATTCACTATAAACCCTTTGTAGCTTGATCACGAAAACTTTATATAATTACTCGGCTACATTGTTTACCCTACATTACATAATTGTCAAAGAACAGAGGAACCCTAAGGTTCCTGCCTGCCTCGGCATCACGCCAGGGCGAGCAAATCTATTCAAATCTTATTGTCACGCCAACGCAAAAAATTTGTGGAGGTCTGCTTCGCCAAATACTAATGTGTTTGGCTTCGCAGCACCTTGCTTCCTATTGCTACGAAGCTCAAACGTAAAAACATTTGAGCGAAGTAGAATGGAGCTGAAGAGGATCGAACTCTTGACCCCCTGCTTGCAAAGCAGGTGCTCTCCCAGCTGAGCTACAGCCCCAAATTTCCTTGATTTTTTTAAAGGAAAAATTTGGGGCAGTACCGACCACCTTATGAATTTTCCAAGATGGCAGGTGCAGCCCCGATATCTACTATAATATTCTGCCTCGATAATCATGGTGGGCCCAAGGGGAGTCGAACCACTGACCTCGTCCTTATCAGGGACGCGCTCTAACCAACTGAGCTATGGGCCCATAGTCAGTGGTAAGTGATAAGAGGTAAGTGGTAAGTAAAAACATCTTACCTCTTACCACTTACCTCTTACCTCTTAAATTAAAAAATAAAAGCCAAGTTTTCTCAAAGAGTGACCTAGTTTATTACTAGTTCTCCCCTTTGGGGGTTAATACATAAAACAAACAACATTTCAGTCGTTCGAGTTTCCTACCAGCTGGTTTCCAGTTGAAATTCCGAGTCGCGGATGCGTCTCGAAATAATTTTGCCACACTTATGTTTTCCTTGCGGATCCCATAAATATGAACAAAAAATAGAAAGGAGGTGATCCAGCCGCACGTTCCCGTACGGCTACCTTGTTACGACTTAGCGCCAATCACCGGTTTTACCTTCGGCCTACCTACATAGGACTTCGGGTACTCCCGGCTCTCATCGCTTGACGGGCGGTGTGTACAAGGCCCGGGAACGTATTCACGGCAGCGTGCTGATCTGCCATTACTAGCGATTCCAGCTTCATGAAGTCGGATTGCAGACTTCAATCTGAACTGAGGGTACGTTTTTGAGATTAGCTCCCCCTCGCGGGTTGGCAACCCATTGTCGTACCCATTGTAACACGTGTGTAGCCCAGGGCATAAAGGCCGTACTGACTTGACGTCATCTCCACCTTCCTCCTGGTTATCCCAGGCAGTCTCCTTAGAGTGCTCCTACACCCAGCAAGCTGGATATAAGGTTGCAACAAAGGACAATGGTTGCGCTCGTTGCGGGACTTAACCCAACATCTCACGACACGAGCTGACGACAGCCATGCAGCACCTGTGTAAGCTCCCGACTTAACGGGTCGATCCCCTTTCAGTTCACTACTTCCTACATGTCAAGCCCTGGTGAGGTTTTTCGCGTAGCATCGAATTGAACCACATGTTCCACCGCTTGTGCGGGCCCCCGTCAATTTCTTTGAGTTTTAGCCTTGCGACCGTAGTCCTCAGGTGGAGCACTTAATGCGTTAGCTGCGACACTGATCCCTGACGGGACCAACATCTAGTGCTCATCGTTTACGGCTAGGACTACCAGAGTATCTAATTCTGTTTGCTCCCCTAGCTTTCGCAATTCAGTGTCAGTAATGACCCAGGAAATCGCCTTCGCCGCTGGTGTTCTTCCAGATATCTACAGATTTCACCCTTACACCTGGAATTCCATTTCCCTCTGTCATACTCAAGCAAGGCAGTATGAAAGGCAGTTCTCCGATTGAGCCGGAGTATTTCACCTCTCACTTACCATGCCACCTACTTGCCCTTTACACCCAATAATTCCGAGTAACGCTTGCCACCTCCGTATTACCGCGGCTGCTGGCACGGAGTTAGCCGTGGCTTATTCTGCAGGTACCGTCAGCTTTCAAAGTATTACCTTGAAAGGTTTCTTCCCTGCTAAAAGAGGTTTACGATCCGAAAACCTTCATCCCTCACGCGGCGTCGCATAGTCAGGCTTTCGCCCATTGCTAAATATCCTCGACTGCAGCCTCCCGTAGGAGTCTGGGCAGTGTCTCAGTCCCAGTGTGGCTGACCATCCTCTCAGACCAGCTACTTGTCTTAGCCTTGGTGGGCCGTTACCCCACCAACTAGCTGATAAGACATCGGCTCATCCCTAAACGACAGGCCTTGCGGTCCCTGTCTTTAATCATAAGAGCATGCGCCCTCATGATGCTATCAGACATTACCCCTACTTTCATAGAGCTATTCCTGATTTAAGGGAAGATTACCTATGTATTCCTCACCCGTTTGCCGCTATCTCTCCCGAAGGGGAGATCGCTCGACTTGCATGCCTAATCCACGCCGCCAGCGTTCACTCTGAGCCAGAATCAAACTCTCCGAAAAAACTTGGCTTATAGAATTTACGTTGTGCGATAAATTGACAATAAGATTCCAAAGAACGACGCAAAAATGAAAATATATTCTGCTGAAAGTTGTTAAAGATTATCAGATGACCCCTGCATTGTCAAGAATTTTTTTCAACTATTTTGTGCTAAATAGCAGTGGGGCCGTAAGTTGGATTCCTCGTCGAGAATAACCTACCGAGCAGCCATTTTGGGAAGGATATTTAGAATATTTTCGCCTTTAATAGCCTGTTTGTGCATATTCGACAAACCGCTGCGGTCAATAACAGCCAGTGAGTCTGCAAAGTTCTGGTTGGCTGGAAAATCACTCCCCCACAAAAGATGCGATGCGTCAACAACTTCCAGCGCTGCCTGAAAAGATGCCGGGGATTTTGAACCGCTCATATCAAAGTACAAACTCTTAAAATATTCGCTGGGAAGCTTGGTCAGGTCTTTGACAAAATTGCGGCGCCGGAGCATCTGGTAGGTGATGTCAAAGCGTTCTTTTACGATCGGAAGCACTCCCCCGTAATGGGCAAAAATAAAAGAAACATTCGGGTATCTCAAAAAAATCCCGTTCATCATCATCCGCCCCAAAGTCACGGAGACATCAAAAACATACTCCAAAACCGGGCTCAACAAAGGGTCCTTCAAACGCTCCTCGCCGATGGGATTCATGATCTGCGGATGGATGTGAATGGGCATTTTTTTGTCACGCGCAAATTCATAGACCGGAAAAAATATTTCATCGTCCAGATAACGGCCGTTGTAGCTCGACGCTAAAGAGATAACACGCAATCCCAACTCTTCGATCCGTTTTAATTCTTGGCCGATACCCGATGAATCATCCGCCGGAATAATGCCTGCGCCGATCAAACGATCCGGGTGTTTGCGCGCCAAAAGAGCGATATCGCGGTTATACACATCGCAAAGCTTGCCCCATCCGCCCATGTTCACGTGCGCGTCGCTCGTCGGATAAAGCAAAACCGCTTGGGCAACGCCATGCGCGTCCATTAAACGCAGCTGGGCATCAGCGTCGGACCAGAACTGTTTAAAGAAAGCCGTATTCTCTGCTACCTGCGGCGGCATGTAGTGGCTGTGGGCGTCGATCGTCATAACTAAAGCATCTTGTTCTCTTTGAGGATTTTCTCAACGTCTTCGATCGCTTTTTTCATCAGGGGCAGTAAATGCACATTGATGGTCACCCCTTTGGCGGTTGGAACCATGTCATTGGATCCCTGGGTCATGGTCCAGGTGCGGATATCGACGAGGTCATTACCCTTGAACTCACGGATACCAATACGCACTTCCTGGAACTTGTTCTTCTGGAACGTCGCGACGGTTTTATCCATTCGTCATCACCCCCTTTGAAAGGTCACAATGTCACCAGGACACAAAGCCACAAGTTTGTGACCTTGTGATTATTTTGCCTGAGTTTGTTGGTAATCGATAATAGGCTTCGTCCACGTCGTCAACTGATTGATAACAGCCAACTCCAGCGGATTGGAATTCTCCGGGCACGACAACGCAAAGATGACCATATCCGCCACCGCTTCCGGCGCCATCAAACGGTCGCGTTGTTGCTGCGCTACGTCTTTCAAATGATCGGTCAAGTCGCTTGCCACAACCCCGGGCAATAACGACGTGACTTTAATGTTGTACTCGCGCATTTCCCAGAACAAACCTTTCAAGAACGCGCGCAAGCCCATCTTGAGCGATGAATACGTCAAAAAACCACGCGGGATCGGGTCAACCAGCGTCGATCCGGAAACAACGTTAATGATGTGCCCGGATTTTCGCTCCACCATCTGCGGAATGACAAGGCGGATCAAACGCACATATCCCAAATAATTAACCTGCGCGAGCATTTCCATTTCTTCAATAGGCTGCAGATGGAACGGATGCTGGCTGGAAACACCGGCAACGTTGACTAAAATGTCGATCTTCTTAAAATGCGCGGTGGCTTTCTTCTCCAAATTTTTAAGGTCTTCCAGTTTGCCGACGTCCGTCGGGATGCCGATGACATCAACGCCGTATTTATCCTTAAGCTCTTTGACCGTGGCATCAAGGGTAGCCGGCGTGCGCGCGGCCAATGCCAAACCCGCCCCGTGCGCGGCTAACTTTGTCGCGATCGCTTTGCCGATGCCGCGGCTGGCACCGGTTATGACAACGCTTTTACCTTTCAAACTCAACATACTCTTTCCTTTCTGATTTCAAATGCCCTGTGATTCGACGATTTCCTCAAACGCTATTTTGGGAGAACGTCGAATCATGAAAAATTTAATGAACGGCACCAGCGCCAACAAAGAACATCCGATCACTAAAAAATTTAACGTGAAACTTTTTTCAATGAGAAAACCGCTCAAATAAAATCCCAAGCCCCCGCTTAAAAATCTAAACGCTGAATTCAAACTGGCTAATTCCGAACGGTACTGATCAGGAAAATCGGTTAAGACCGTTGAAATGCCGTTATGCCCTACGGTCCAGCCGACCGAGATCAATGCCAGCGCGCACGCCACGATCCAGACCGGGAAATAACCCGCCAGCAACACCGTCGAGAATCCTAAAATAATAATGCCTAAAGCGATCGTAAAAAAACGGCTGCGAAAATCCGTTAAACTGCCGCCCAAGATCTGCCCCAGCGCGCCGCTGACGGACGTGACAAGGATCAAAGAGCTGATGGAAAACTGATCTAAATGATACTGGCGGTCTAAATAAACCCCGTACCACTTATAAATGCCATGATACAAAAAGCTCATCAAAGAAATGAATATAAATACTTTAATGACATCCGCGTCCGCAAGCGCCTTAAGATAATCGATCTTTCGGCCTTCCGGAAGGGTTATTTCAGTTACTCTAATAATTACTATATTAGTAATAGTTATAATACCTAAAATACTAGGAATAATAAAGAGAAAAGACCAATGGAAGGTTCCGCTGGCTAAAATGCCCAAAAGGGCTGAAATGAAGCTGGACCCGAAGAAAAACCCGACCGCGCGGCCGCGCTCCTTCTTCTCAAAGAGCCTGCCGATGGTCATCAGCCCTAACGGAGCCACGCTTGCAGCAGCGCAGCCGTTAATAAAGTTGGCGAATAGAAGAACGTTGAGCGATTTGGTGATCCCGCAATAAAGACTGCTCAAACTAAAGACAAGAAGTGATGCGATAAGTAAGCGTTTGACCGAAAACCAGCGGGTCAAAGGCGCGTACATAAGCGCGCCCAAGCCGTAGGCCCATAAATAATGAGGAATGATCTGCGCGACCGCCACGTCGGAAAAACCCAGTTCGCGGCTGATGGAAGGGATAACTGCCGCAACCGCGGCGAGGTTGAAAGAGATGGTGATTTGCGCGAGACAAAATAGAATAAAAACAGAATGCTTATTAGAACTCAAAGAACTATTCATAGAGACGTAAATCGAAAATCGGAAATCGTTGATCGCAGACTGCGATTTTCGACTTCCGATTTACGATTTTCCAAATTACTTTTATCTAACAGTTGCTCCCGCTTCCTGCTCAATCACCCGCTTAAATATCTTCATATTATGCTGCGAATGTTCGTTGATGAACCCTTCCACCTTCTCGTCGTTAAACTTGGCCTTAGCATCCATCGTGAAATCCTGGATCCAGGTCATTAAGATTCCACCCTCGACTTCGGTATAGAACCAAACGATCTTCATGTACTGAAACGGAAATTTCGGCTCGCGGCGTTCGGCATAAGCGAATTTGTGGTCTTTATAAAGAAGCCGGAACGATTCCCACGACTTGCCCTCGTCGTCGGTCAAACGGAAATCAATACGGTGACCGATAATGCTTAACACCTCGGCCTTGACATACTCATCGCCAAAAAGTTCGGTCCAACGCTCAACATTGTTGGAGATCTCAAACACTTTTTCATAAGGTGCGTTGATCACAATTGAATTCACTGTATGGCCCATAATTCCTCCCCTTTGCTTATTTAATTTTCATAATACCTTCGGGTGTTATAGCTAAAACATAGGGACTGCCTAAACGAGTTTCTGGAATATTTCTTAAATATGTCACAGGTATTTTTAAAACAACCTTTTCAAACGCAACCTTAGAACTCTCATTGACTTCATTAAGTTTAAAAAATTCCTTAATGACATTAATATCTTCCTTAATTCCATTAAGACCATTACCAACAGAACCATCTTTACCTATAATTACTTTGTGCAAATCGTACTTAACTTGAAGTTGATAGATATAGGCGAGCAACCTTAAGGCTTCGGGTTCGATCTGAATTTGAGTAGGAGCCATATATTTTTCTGGATTGCGTAAGATATCCTGCCCTACAAAGCCCAAAATACTCGCAATTAAAACAAAAGCTAAGCCTAATATTTGCATAAACCACCTCTTTTAAAAATCCCCAAAAAACACACAACAACCTTCAAATTACTTTTTATGGGTCTTCCGAGTTTGTTGTACATAAAAGAATTCCGGGGACACATACCGTAACCTTAATTGTTTGTGTCCTGTGTCGTGTGTCTTGTGACCTGTGACCAGTTATATCAATTGCCCCCTCAGTTTTTCCGGTAACAATTTCTTGAGCGTCGGCTTTGCTCCCACCAACCGCAAAAATATCGGAAAAATCATTTAAGTACTTTACTCTGTTTTAATCGCCTTGCAACTTTGCCAGATCAAATTTATCTGTCGGTCGCCCTGCTTTTTTCTTTGCCGCGATCAAATCTTTTTTTCCCAAAACATAAACCGGCGTCTGGCCGTAGCGAATCCGTTTCTTGTTACGCCAGGCCGTCGGCGGTGATACGCCGGCCAATTCCAATAAAATATCAATCCGGACAGGCGCAATACCTATCTGAAAGATCATATCCTTATCGAGAAAACTCTCCGGTGTCATGCCTTTAAGCGGAGCCCCAAATTTCTTCAATGCTTGATAAACATTTTGGGGATCATTCAATTCAGGAATTACCCAAACGTCGATATCCTTGGTAAAACGCGGCTCGGAATAATACATCACGGCGTACGCCCCAACCAAAAGATATTTAATGCGATACGCGTTCAATATTTTGAACAGATCTTCGTAATCGGAGTAGACGTGCATTTTTCCCTTTCATTTTTATATATTCCTTCACCATATCCCAAGCCGCCGCAAAGCGGGCGTTGCTTCCGGCCCGACGCCAGAATCTTCGATTAAATTCTTCGGCTTCTTTAAAGTTATGAGCAATATGAACATACATTTTCTTCATTTCAAACTCTCCTCGGTATACAAAGACAACTCGACCATACGCTCCAAAAGCTGGACGGGGTCGATATTGATAAAATTCGCCAGGATCAGTTCCTTGATAAACAACCGGCAGATGTAACGAAGCTTGCGTGATTTTTCTTTGGAAGCAAAGACAAAATCCCGGTGAGCATTATTGATGACAACCAGGTTATTCTCTTTATCGTAACGAGACCGCCAGCTTTCGCCGGGCGCGCTTTTTAAGGTGTATCCAGGCAATCCTTTTTTCGAGATATCATGGGACTTGAATTCTTCAGGAAAAATTGAATCCGTGACAGTGACGATGGCCTCGGATTCGCAATCCATACCTTCCTGACGCGTCCTGACTCCCAATCGCACCAGCCCTGGCTCAGACGGAGCCTGAAAACTCATCATGATCCCATCAATGTTGGTTAAAATTCCTTGGCCTTCCAACATCCTCCATTCATAGGTGATGTTTTGTTCAATCGGACGACGGCGTTTATCCCGGGCCATGGCCTGAAAATTGCGGACAGTGTTGACCGCCATATTACAAGAAGACGGTGAAATCTTGACGCTAAAAAGCGGGCCGGCGAAATCAAAAAACGATCTTTGAGGTTGGGATTCCCCCGCAGGCGTGATTTTTTTCATAAGCATCAATCGACCATCTGCCTCGGCAGAGCCGGCATGATCAGCGAGGGCAGCGGCGTCTGACGGCAATCCTTGCGGTAAACTTTTAGGAGGGTGGACATCAAACCAATCGTATTCCTCCTGGGGCAAACTTAAGATCGCTTCCTTCAAGGCTGATTGCACCGATTTTAAGATGTGCTTGCTGGAGCGTTCTTCTTGAGCACGACGCTGTTCATCGATAGCTGAGTTGAGAGTTTCCTGAAGCGGTCCCAGTCCCCGGCAAAAAGCGCTAAAACGCTCGTCCCTGATGATTCCATCGCGCGTGCCCGGCGTCAAATTCAGGAAAGGCGCGTCAATGATGCCCTGCACATATCCGGATATCCACGGCAACGCGCTGAATTCATCCAGTTGTCCGATGGACGGCAACACCCGCGTCCCCGAACGATAAAGCCCGATATGATTTTCCTGGTCGGGACTGTTGAGATAGAGTTCCATATAAATCTCGCCGAATTCGGTTGAAAACGCTGATAATTGGTGAATAAGCTGGCCGGCAAACTGCCGGGGTTCCACTGGATATTCCGCGCGTAAAAAATGATCAACAACTTTAATTTTGATGTCAGCCTGACGGATACGGTCGCGCAGTTCAGAGGCCAGATAACGCTGAATCTTCTCGCCGTTTAATTGCCGAAGACCAGACAAAAGCGATGTGATGGTCAATTCCGTTCCCTGAAAGGGCGTCAACAAATGACGATGGCTGATGGTGTACCCAGACTTTCCACGGCTCATACGCATGTGATAGACACGGTTGTCGCGGCCGCAACAACTTAAGGTCAAGGCATTGCCAACCGTCCAAAAACTCAAAAGGCCGATGCCGAATTCGCCCTGGATGCCCAAAGCGCCTTCGATCTTGAGTTTCTTTTTAACCGAATCGCAGATATGCGTGGCCACATACTTAAAATTGGGTGCCCCCTCTTCATCAAGAGGAACCCCCTGTCCGTCGTCAATAATCTTCAGATAACTTTCGCCTTTGGCTTTACCGCGGATGATCAAAACGGATTTCGCGCGGGCATCGATGGAATTTTCAACAAATTCTGCGATAGCCTTAAGCGGATTATTTTGAGACAGGGCAATGATGGTGATGGCATTCCAGGCATCGCCGATGCGCAACTGGCCCTTTTTTCCTTCGTCTGCGATTTTTGACTTTCTTTTTAGTGTCATGATTTTAAATATACTACATTTGAGCTTTGGTTTTTAATTCTTCCCATAACGGAACCAAATCCAGTTCCTTAACCCATTGTTCCAAATAGCCCTTGTCCAATTTTTCGGATTGGACTTCATAAACCCGCAAGGCATCGGTAAACTGTTTTTCGCTGCCGCCGGATAGTTTTGCCCATTTCAGCTTGACCAAAATGATGTCCTCCGGGCTCGAAACCTGCATTTGAAATCCCATCACATCCGTTTTCTGGCGACGATAAAATCGCGATTTATCAAACGGATCGTCCGTCAACATCCAAAAATCGACCTTATCGCCTTCTTCGGTGTCAATAAGATTGAACATATCTTTATGTTCAAGGGCCTGACGGACGCTTTCTTCATCTAAATAAAATCGGGGAGGACAAAAAATTCCGGTTAATTTTTGAATATCGCTTTTTTGAATGGCCACAATCATGTCAATGTCATGCGTCGAGCGCGGTTCCCCGTAAAAACTCGAAGCAACCGAACCGGTGACCATATATTCAATATGGGCCGCTTCGAGAACCTGAATAACCTTCTTTAATAATTCCTGTTGTGGCATTTCGCAAGCCGCTCCAAATACAATTTCTGAAGATCTCTGTCAGACAACTGCGGAAATCGTTTGCCAAGCCCCTGCCGAAAAAGTTTTTTAGAAAATTCCGAAAGTTCGAAGGCCTTAAGCAGTCTTTTTTCCGGCGACATCGCCCGGATTGTTTTAATGTATATTGCGTGATTGGGGTAAAGTTTTATATTCATGATTAATCCATCTAGCGTTCGATGTGATGGGAAATATCAAAAACTTTTTCGTACGGTGCGTTGATGATGATTGAATTAACCGTATGGCCCATTTGTAGCCTCCTTTTAGCTAAGGTCAGAAGTCACAAGACATAAGTAACATGCCAAAAAATATTTTTAAGGTGTTACAAATCCACCCGTCTTAACAGTGTAAGTAGTTGTCCCCGAAACGCCTACCGCTACTGGTGTTGCCTGAATCATATAATCGGTTGAAGTAAAAGTACACGTGAATGTATATCCATCACTAGTTGTGCCACAACGAGATGAGCTCAAGTAGGGAGGCGTAGCATTTGTCAAAGAAGCAATACCTACAGGATATTTACCATTGTGAACTTTTGCATAGACTTCAGAAGCAGTTGCAATGGAATTTAGAACATTTCGAGCCATTTCATCACGAAAAGATTTCTGTTGAATCGCATTTTCATTCTTTATCTTGCTAAGTTGGTCGGGGGTAAGGATCCTGGCTAATTGTTCTTGATCATACCGGATGAGGTCTTCTCCTTTAGCCTGCTTCTCTTCCACCATAGATTTAAAGGCACTGGCTTGTTCATCACTTAACTTGAGGTTCTCTTTCATGCTTTGCACGACCCATAACACAGCTACTTTAGCATTATCATCAATGACACTCGTCCTTTGAGCGAAAACATTTCCACCCATCAGCACCACGAAAAATAATAAAATAATACATCTACGCATAAGCCAAACCCTCTAATTCTAATTAATTCTGAGCCACATGCCGTAACCTTAATTGCTTGTGCCTTTGCCTTGTGCCTTGTGTCCTGTGTCCTGTGTCTTGTGCCATGTGGCTAAAGAATCGCAACAACGCGCGCCCAACCGGCGCCGGCATTTTTAACCTTTACCGGCAGACAGGAAACCGTAAAACCGAACGGCTTCGGAATCGCGCCTAAATTACCCAAACGCTCCATGTGACAATATTCCCGACGGCGGCCGAGGAAATGGCACGGCCAAATTTTGGATTTATCTTTGGTGGTCAGAAATTCTTTGAACATGAGAAAGCATGGGCGGTCGAGGCCGATGGTGTCGATGCCCATCATTTTGATGCCTTGGTCCAATAAATATTCAACCGCATCCGGCATCATACCGACATATTTATTCACATAATCATCTGTACCCAAAAGTTTATCTCCACCGGTGTAGATCAGAACAATGTCCATAGGTTTTAGCGTATAGCGGATAGCGTTTAGGGCCTTAACGACTTCATCCTTGGTAATCGCGTCAGGAAATTTTAAATGCGTGAAATCCAGGAGTACGCCGGGCCCAAGGCACCATTCCAACGGAACATCCATGATCTGTTTGGCAGGTTTGCCTTCGCACGTTGAACCGTAATGAAACGGCGCATCCACGTGCGAGCCCATGTGCACCGACGAATGCACAACTTCCAGGGAAAGCATTTCTCCATCGGGAATTTCATCTTTGGTGGCCACGCGTTCACCTTTGTCAAAACGTTCCTGACCATTGGGTTGTTTGTTCATCACCACCCAATTAAAATGCTCAACGCCTTCGGCATGCGAAATGCGGTCGATCTTGGCATCGTGGATTTCAACGAGAGTGTCGTCTATAGGAAGACTGAGGTCGATAATTTTTGGCATATTTCTCTTTGGTCGGGCGTAAGGCGTTGGGCGTTTGGCTGCCAGACGCCATGCGCCTGACGCCAAACAATTATCCTACTTTTGTTTTTAATAACGCAACGATTTCATTAAACGACTGTGTCTTCTTAAATTCACTGTCCTTAAGCTGAATGCCGAATTCTTTTTTCAAAACAACAACGATCTCCACCATCTCCGTCGAGTCAATGCCCAGGGAGTCATCCAGCTTGGCGCCGGGGACGATCTCGCTTTCCTTGATATCCAAAACCTTCTTGAATACCGCTTTGACCCTGTCTTCAATGGATATTTGATTTTGCGTACTCACTGTAGCCTCCTTGTAGCTATTTTAAAATCCATGGTCAGTAAGTCAGTACGTCAGCAGGTCAGTAGTGCCTACTGACTTTTGACCTACTGACTTACTGACCTTTGTTCATTATGGCTTCACTGCTTCCACGTATAAACTCTCCGACTCACGCTGCGGCAATTCCAGTTTTTCCAGATCCGGCATCTGTCCTGCCAGGCGCGTTAATTTGCGCGCGTCAATAAAACCGGTGCGTTCCAAAGCGTCTTTGAGCGAGGAGAAATCATGGAACCATTTATGCGCCCCACCGCTGTCATAGGCCTTGGCGATAAAGATCTGACTCGGCGTTCGGGCATTTTGGAACGTGCACGCTTTTTTAATTTCTTCATTGCTGAAAAATGACGCGTTGTTATTCAAATAATTGCGCGCGTAAATTTCCAAATCAGGACAGCTTAAACGGATCACCCCGCCAGACTTAAGGACGCGAAAGGACTGCTGTAAAAATTTCAAACAATCGTTGAGGTCCAAATGCTCAATAAAATGTGCGCCGGCAATATACTGGATGCTCCCGTTGGCAAAAGGCCAAGGTTCCAAAAGATTATAATTAAGGTAATAGGCACCTGCCTTCAACTGTTTAAGAACGCCGTATTCCTGCCCCGGTTCATAAAGGATGTTGCACCAGCCGTCCAGGACGGTCAGGCCGCATCCAACGTGAAGACGGCTGATGGATGCCTGGCTGACGCGGCTGACAAGATTTCGATAATTAAGCGGCGTGTACTTTAAGGAAACGACCGAATAGGCCTGGTTAAGAAAGCCTTTGACTTTACGAATACGTTTTTGCGCTTTGCTCGATTTGGTTTGCATTTGGGCCTCAATATTTCTTAAGTCAGATGTCAGCGGTCAGTAGTCAACAACCACAACTGACTTTTGACGACTGACTACTGACTATTCGGGCTGGGTCACATGCCACAATTGTGGAGTGATGTTGTCATTGCGAGGAGCCCCCACAGGGGCGACGAAGCAATCCCATATTTTGCGATTGCTTCACCCCTCCGGGGTTCCCCGGCCTGCCACCTGGCACAGCCGGGGCAGGCGCAATGACCACAAATTTTTTCATGTGACCCGACCTGTATTGTCTTACGCCCTCTGTAACGCCAACACGCAATTGATCCCACCACGGCCGCGGTTAATGACGAGCGCGTTCTTAATCGACTTCGCCTGCGCCTTGTTCGGACAATAATCAAGATCACATTCCGGGTCCGACGTTTTGTAATTGATCGTCGGCGGGACCATGTTGTGTTCCATAGCCAGGACTGTGGTTGCCACGTCCAGCGCGCCGCTCGCACCCAGCATGTTGCCGAATACAGATTTAGGCGCCGACACCGGGATCTTTTTGGCGTGACCGTTAAAGACCTGTTTGATAGCTTTGGTTTCGGTCAAGTCGCCTAAAACCGTACCTGCTCCGTCGGCACAAATATAATCAATATCTTTGGGTTCCAAACCGGCATCATCCAAGGCAATCTTGATCGCGCGCGCCAATTGAACAGCGTCTTTGGCTGGGTCAATGCGGTTGACACCGTCGGTGGTTGAGCCGTAACCGATGATATTGGCATAAACTTTTTTATTCGACTTGGCAATGCGCGACTGCGGTTCCAAAATTAAAACGCCTGCGCCTTCAGCGATCGCCAACCCATCGCGGTTTTTGTCGAACGGACTATATGCTGTCTGCGGCTGATGATTGCGTTTCGTTAAAACCCCCGACGTGTTGCAGCACAAAAGTGCGTACGGCGTCACCGGCGCTTCCATGCCGCCGGCTAAAATAAAATCTGCTTTACCGGCTTCAAGAGTGCGCGCGGCATAACCGACCGCCATCAAGGAACTCGCGCGGTCAGCGACAACTGTTTTAGAAAACCCTTTGATACCGTAATGAATGGAGATCTGGCCTTGCGGCGCTGCCGGGAACCAGGCGGACGCCATAAAAGGACTCACGCCTTCGCGGCCTTCGGTGTAAAGATCGCGCAATTCGGTTTCAGCATACAGCCATCCGCCGATCGCATTACCCATAAAGATCCCGACGCGTTTGAGATCTTCTTTGGTCAAATCAATGTGCGCATCTTCCAACGACATTTCAGAAGCCACGAGCGCCATGTGTGAAAACAGATCGATTTTTTTAAGTAAACGCGACGACACATTGCTGTACGCATCCAGCTCATGGACATGCCCGGCGATGTGCGACGGATATTTGGACGCATCAAAACGCTCGATCTTCTCGACAGCAGAACGGCCATGGCTCACGTTCGACCAGAATTTACGTTTGTCAATCCCTGATGGAGAAATGATGCCTAAGCCGGTTATGGCGATTTTATTCATAAAACCCTTCTAAATTTGATCGGACGGATTTTCTTGTAAACCTTGCCGCAAAACTTTAAAAGCACAAACCATTAGCACAATCGAGACAACAAACGTAGGGATAGCTGTAACGATCAAAAGAAAGAAATTTGTATTGGTTAGCGTATACCAATAATACAAAATGATAGCTACACAAAGAAAAAGACAAGCCGGTAGAACAAAATAAAGAATCCTTTTATTGTTTGGATTTTCTTGCATTTTTATTCTCTGAACCTCTTCAAAACCATTGCCGAATGAATACCTGAAAATCCTGAACTCGTTTTCAAAATACTGTCGACCTTTTTCTGACGAGCCTCATTCGGAATATAATCCAGATCACATTCCGGATCTTTTACGAGCTGATTAATCGTCGGCGGTAAAATGCCGCGTTCAAAGATCAAGGAACTTAACGCCAATTCAATGCCGTTGGCACCGGCCAAAGGATGACCGATCATGGATTTGACTGAACTGATCGGGATCTTGTACGCAAATTCTCCCAACGAAGTTTTGTAGGCGTTGGTTTCAAAGACATCGTTTTGTTTGGTTGAGGAGCCGTGCGCGTTGATATAACTTAATTCACTTGGCTTTATGCCGGCGTCCTTCATCGCCAGGATAATGCAGTCCGACATCGCTTCCCCTTCCGACGGAAGATCGGTCATATGATAGGCATTGCACGTTGTCCCAAAACCGGTGATCTCGCAGTAAATGCGAGCCCCACGCCTTAAGGCATGTTCCAATTCTTCCACGATAAGCAAACCCGCCCCCTCAGAAATAACAAAACCGTTACGGCGATTGTCGAACGGGCATGATGCCCGCTCCGGAAAATCATTACTAACAGACATCGCGTTGACCGTATCAAATGCGCCGAAGGTGATCGGGGTTATCGGCGCTTCGCTCGAGCCGGTGATCATGACATCCACATCGCCGCTGGCGATTGATTCAAAGGAAAAGCCAACCGAATCGGTCCCGGCCGTGCAACCGGTGGATAAAGTATTGCAAACTCCGTGCAATCCATATTTTGCCGCGATCTCGCTCGACGGTGTGTTGAACATGGCCGCATCATAAAGATCATGTCGCACGAGAGACGGATCGATCGGCTTTGAACCGTTATCGGTGACCAGCGCGAATTCTTCTTCCATATATTTAGTACCGCAAATGGCATTGGCCAACGATACACCCATGCGGTTACGATCAACTTTGCTCAAATTCAATTTTGAATCTTCCAAAGCCATTCGAGCGGCAACCATGGCAAACTGGACATAACGGTCCATACGCATTGCTTCTTCCCACGTGAGGCCAAGCTTGACCGGATCAAAATCACGCACTTGAGCCGCGATCCTGGAATTGAACATCGACACATCAAATTCAGTCACAAGGCGGACCGCGGAAACTCCGCCGATCATTCCCTTATAACAGGCCTCATTGCCGATACCGTTAGGAGAAATGATCCCGACACCGGTGACGACTACTCTGCGCTTCTTCATAGCTATTTCCCTCATTTACGATGGATGATGGACGACCGCTCACTGCGTTCGCTTGGACGATGGACGTTTTTTCGTCCCTCGTCTATCGTCCCTCGTCCATCATTCTTTCAATGCTTCAACGTCTCTTCCATCAAATTATTATGGCTCGCGATCACGACCCACCGTTCCGGTGTTTTCTGCCAGGTCATCGTATACCGACGGATCACGCGCTTGCCGCCTTCGGCGTTGATCTCAACGGTAAAAATAACATATTGCAGGATCGCGATATCCCCGTGCAGCTTGATCTGAATCGGACGCAATTCGCAGATCGCGATGTTCGTGCTCTTCGTCCAGAAACCAACCCATTTTTCCAACCACGGACGGTCAACCGGCAACGGGCTTTCATGGCCGTAACCGATCATCGACGGATCAATGTATTTAATAAACTCATCGACTTTTTTATTGATCAAAAGGTCCCAATGCTCATCGAGACATTTCCACAATTCAATCTCCCGCTCACCCCAATAATCAGGAATCCAAGAGGTGCGTTTTAAACCTAATTCCTGGACTGTTTTGACTTTGTCTTGAGCAGATGGCAGCATATTTTCTCCTTTTATTACCTTATGCTAATTTTAAATCCCTTGATAGATTTCTAAAATATTATGACCAATTCGTTTTACCTTAAATTCATAATGCCCATCATCCAAACAATATAAAACCCCTACAATATTTTGATTAACATTTATAGTGGATAACTTTTCTGAATTAAGATAATCACCTGGAAAAACTTGAATTTGAAGAGACCTCCCATTCACATCCTGACAATTAGCAAAGGCCTTCTTGACCTCATTATTGCAATCCGAAACCTGTGATTTGAAGCTATCTTTAGAAGCACATTGGGTGTAATCCATAGTTATTTTCTCTATTTTAACTTTGATTTGAAACGTTACATCAGTCTCGTTAGGTCGCTTATTCACTTCTAAAATTTTTCCAAAAGCATTGCATGTAAATGTTGGAAAAGCAGCAATTGTATCTGCAAACGCACTACTACAAGACATAACAATAAAAAATGAATTTATAAGACTAAACTTTGTCTTTATCATACTGAATATGATCTTATATCAAAATTTTTGACTACTTCTTCTTTATTATAAAATTTTCCCGTCCGTTCCACCTCATGCACCAAATCAACAACGCGAGAATTCAACGGCGACGGAAGATGAAAATGACTCGCCAGCTGAACAGCCTCGCCATTGATAAAATCAATTTCGCTTGTTTTCTTACGCATGATGCTTTGAAGAATGGAACCGTACAACGGTTCTTTACTTAACGACGTCAACGTTTTATTGATGATCGCAGCCGCCTGCTCAAGCGGCATCGCCGCCATTCCTAAAATACGTTCTTTAGGGAAATCCGGCATAGACACAAGTTCAATCTGGGCCTGACGGACAATGTCCACACCTTCCTTCAAAAGCATAACGGATAAACGGCACAGATCCATATCCGCAAACGTTTCCTGCATGGATTTTCCGACGAGCGCAGGAATGCAGTTATTAAAATTCACAAAAAGCTTGAGCCATTTCATACCCATGATCTCATCGGTCACAACAACCTTGAACGCTTTTTTTAAAATATCAGCGATCTTGTGCACTGTCGGGTCATTGGGTACGTACGGTTTTCCGATGATCCAATCTCCTTCAAAATTAAATGTAACCTCACCCGGACGGACATAGGTCGCGCCGAACATCACAATAGAACTGATGACCTTACCCTTTTCATAATGACCGCTTAAAATATTATCCGCCTGCACGCCATTTTGCGAAGTTAAAACCAAACTCTCCTCGAGGAATTTGCCATTGTGCTGATAGGCATCTTCAATATCCTGCGTTTTGACAGCAAAGATCACAAGATCATACGTGCGGTCCAATTGCGTGAGCGCTTTTAAGCACAGCGTTTCCGCCCCACGCGCGCCCTTGACCGACAATCCGTTGCGGTTAATAACATCCACTTGGTCTTGACGACCGATGAGGACGACATCTTCTTTTACCTTCGTCAAATAACCAGCAACGACAGAACCGATCGCTCCCGCTCCTATGACCGCAATATTCATTACTTGACCCCTTTGTCATTCCCACAAAAGCCTGCCTGCTAGCGGGCGGAAATCCGTAACCTGGATGCCCGTTTCCACTGGCATGACATAATTTACTCTGCCTTTTCGCAATACGTTTTTAACTCTTCCAGCGCTTTGTGGACTTCTGCCACAAAATGGTCTTCCAAAAAAACCGACCAGATCAGCTGGTTGAGCGGATTTTGGATATCATATTTCAAAGTGTAATCCACCTTGATGACATCGTAACGTTCTTCCACCGTGACCGTCTCTGTTCCCTCAAAAAATCCTGAAATCGTAAACTGCAACAACTCATCCGCTTTAAACCGCGAGACCTCGGCTTTCCAATTAACCGGCCAAAAACTTTTAAAATGTCCAGTGAAGTTTGAGCCGACCTGCAAAGCACCAGAAGACAAACCCTTAAAAGTTAATTGCGACGATGACCGCCATTTGTTATCGAACCACGTCGATAATTTAGAACTAACAATGTCCAACGGAGCTTGTACCAAAACAACGTGATGGATCACATCAAACGGTTCTTTTTTTCGTAATGTATCAAAAATACTCATACTTCTTTATACTCCAACTTCACTTCATCCATGATACGGATCATCAAACTGTAAAAAGCTTTGGGGACTTCCGATAGAAAAGCCTGTGCCAAGTCTTTCTCTTCGACCTGCGAAGCCTTGCGAAGCTTAGCATTCATTTCAGCTTTTTTGCAAACCACCTGTCGGGCAATATCGCGATGGAAGATCGGAATGCGCCTAAGCATTTTATTGTATTTATCGAGAGCGCCAGGCTCCCATTGCAATTCTGTTTGGGTATGCGGCATATACGCGTCCTTCAATTTAAAAGTAAGAAGTTAGAAGTAAGAGGTAAGTAAAAAGGATTCCACAAATCGCTTCTTTAGTTTCTTCACCTCTTACTTCTTACTTACTTCTTACTTCCTTCTTCTTACTTTACTATTTCACCGTCGCAGGAACGCGCGAATTCGCTTCCCACTTCGAGATATTGCTCATAAAATCCTTCACGCACAATTTTACTTTGTCGTGATAATTGCTTGTGAAAATACGGTGAATGCGCTCGGGTTTGGAATAATATTCGCGCATGCACCAAGAACCCAAACGGCCGACTTCTTCAACGGTCAAATGGTCCGTCGGAACGACCGGATGCTGGAAATCCCAAGTCTTCAAATCGATCTTCTCAGGGTCGAACCAGCCTTTTTTAATGCCGTAACGCCAGTCTGGAGAATTCGGGACCGGGGTCAAATAATCGAGCGCGAAGATATCCGGATCGATTTCATCAGCAACGCGCAGACGTTCCTTGATCTTGGCTTCCGTATCATCTTTAAGCCCGATCAAAACCGTACCAACGCTGCCGATGTCCTGATCGCGCAGGATCTGGACCGTCTTTCTAATTTGAGCGATGGTGACACCCTTGCCAGTTTTGTGCAAGGTCATGTCATCTTCAACTTCAACACCGGTCAACGCTAAAAACAATCCGGCTTTTTTCATCAAAGGCAAGATGTCGTGCTGGGAGATCCATTGATCCGCACGCCCCAAACAGACCCAATCGATCTTATTGCCGCGTTTTAATTTTTCTTCGCAGAATTCGATCATGGCCTCGGTGTCGGTGTTAAACGCATCATCCTGGAATACAACGGTCGTAATTCCGTATGTTTTTTCCAAAAGGTCCAATTCATCAACGATGCGTTTGCCTTTTAAACCGCGCCACGACGTAAAATCTTTGGTCGCGGTGCGCGCGTCATACAGCGCCCACTCATAACAGAAATGGCACTTGCCCGGGCATCCGCGGGATGTCATCAATTCCGCAAACGGCTTCCAGTAGGTGTGCCCGACGTATTTATCCATCGGGAAAAGATCATACGCAGGCATAGGGAGCGCGTTCAAATCAGGGATCATATCGCGGTGAGGACCCAGTACGATATTGCCCATCTTATCGCGGGAGACCAAACCGTTGATGTCGCGTTCATTTTTAGGATTCTTTGATTTGAGATTATTGATCAGATCTTCCATCGTCAACTCTGCCTCGCCGATCATAATATAGTCGATCGTCGGGTTAAGGCGCATCTGACGGTCAAAATCTCCAGAATACCAAAGGCCGCCAGCAACCGTTATCACTTTCGGCATCGCTTCTTTGATGATGCGAAGGCCGTCATTGAAATATCCAATGACCGCAGCCCCGCAGGTGGAATGCAAAAGCTCGCCGACAAAAACGATATCCGGTTTACTTTTTTGGGCATATTGGAGCATGGCATCCCAATCCATATCGAGCGCGCGGCAATCCAGCGCCTCAACCTCGGCAAGCTTTTTCTCACGCAGATAAGCAGCCAGCTGCGCGTGCATTTGATTGCACGCTTTATGGTTCCCATGGGAATCCCAGGCTTTTAAAGGCGGTGTCAAAAATAAAACTTTCATTATGTTATCCTCCGGCTTGTTTATTGAAATTGCTTATGAACTTTTTCCATTGTTGAACAACTTGCGTCACGGCAAAAATACCTGCCTGCTGATGACGCCTCAGTCAGAACCACGACGAGACTAAAGGCTTTCCCCCGGGCGTTTGGTCGGTACAAATATGTTTGGTCTGCGTATATTCAAGCAGGCCTTCTTTTCCCAACTCGCGTCCGAAGCCACTCTGTTTATAACCGCCGAACGGTGCTTCATTGGGAAAATGACCATAGGTGTTGATCCAAACAGTCCCACATCGCAATTGACGCGCCACGCGATTGGCTTTCTCCAGATTCTTCGTCCAAATCATCGATGCTAACCCATATTTCGAATCATTGGCAATTTGGACAGCGTCTTGTTCATCTTTAAAACGGATGACCGATAAAACGGGTCCAAAAATTTCTTCCTGCGCAATCGCCATGCGGTTGTTAGTCTCAAAGATCGTCGGTTGCACATAAAAGCCGTTTTTCAATTCAGGCGATATCGCCTGAATTGCTCCACCGCACAAAAGTTTTGCACCCTCTTTCTTGCCCTGTTCGATGAACATCAAAATTTTATCGCGGTGCTCACGGCTGATGACAGGCCCAAACTCTGTTTCAAAACTTGTGGCATTGCCGATCTTCAAAGTCTTCGCACGCTCAACCAATTTCCCAACAAACTCGTCATAAATTTTATCCTCGACCAGAAGCCGGGACCCTGCCGTGCACATCTGTCCCTGGTTCATAAAAATAGCGGACAGCGCCCCGCCCAAGGCCGCGTCTTGATCGCAATCAGCGAAAATAATATTGGGAGATTTACCGCCAAGCTCAAGCACAACTTTCTTTGTTGTCTTGGCAGCCAAACGCATGATCTCCTGCCCTGTTTCTGTCCCGCCGGAAAAACTCACCATATCGACATCGGGATGCTCAACTAACTGAGCCGCAACTTTGGAATCGTTACTGGTCACAATGCTCAAGGCACCTGTCAATAATCCTGCTTCGGCGATCAACTGACCCAAACGCATCAATGACAGACTGGCCAACTTCGACGGTTTTAAAATAACACTGTTGCCGCACAATAGCGCCGGCGCGATCTTCCAAGCCGCCATGATCAAGGGATAATTCCACGGAATGATCGCAGCCACAACTCCGACGGGTTCACGTTCCGTCAAACACAACGAAGGCGAAGCTACACGGATCATTTCAGCGCGCAAGGCCCCATGATTATTGCCAAAATATTCAAAGGTGTCTGCGGCCGTCGGAATATCAATGAACGTCGTCTGTTTTAACGTTTTACCGGTGTTAAGAGACTCCAAATCGGCAAGCTCTTTGGCGTGTTCACGGATCAGCCGGGCGACAGCAACAAGCTCTTCGCCGCGCTGTTGCATGGAAAATTGTCCATCTTTCCAATTCTCGTTAAAAGAATGCCGTGCCTCGGCTACAACGTTGTTAATGTCTTCAGCTGCGGCATCAGCGATCCGCGCAATGACTTCCCCGGTCGAAGGATTGATCGCATCAAAATAAGATTTGCCGACGGCAGGAACAATTTTGCCGTTGATGCAGAGTTCGTACTTTTTTTCTAATGATCCTGTCAATGTCATGACGGCAATGATTCCTTTATAATATTTGTGATCTTTTTACGACTAAAATTTTTGTGCCCATCCCTATATTTCGTAGTTGATTCATAAAGTTCAGCGTACTCAAAAGGACCATATTTTTTCCAAAGATCATTAATTTTTCTGTGACATTTGTCTTTAAAAAAACAACTGGTAACTGTGGCTATCGCGTAATGATAAACAGCCTCCTGATGCAATTTTTGCTTTTCACACTGCATAGCCAATAACAGATCTTTCTCTGCTGTATAAAATGCTGTAACAACAACTCCAATGATCACCAAAAGAAATATTGTGCTTATCATAATTTCCCTCAACGATACATGTTGCTCCCAAAAAACTTTACTCCACAGGAACCATTTGCCACAACTGAAAAATCCTGCTGCACGGCGCGTACCATTTGGAAATACGCGCGAAATCTCCCCGGAGATTCATTTTCTTTTGCGTCGTCGCCACAAATGGATCAATCTCGCGATTAAAAACCGACTTCCAAACTTTCTCCGGTGCAGAAATCAAAAATTCCGCGTTCGCATCATTCCCGACGCTCACAATGCGTCCGTTGTTAAATTTAAAACTATAGACCTCACCCGTTTCATTTAACTGCACTGCCAGATCCATATTCATTTGTGTCTTTGCACCAAGTTCTTTTAATTGCGCATCGTCGTTAACAAGCCGAACGATCTCATCGATCTGGTCCTTTGCAAACAGTTTGTATTTTTTCTTAGGGTCAGTAGTCAGTAAGTCAGTAGTCAATTTCTTCTCTACTGACTTTTGACTACTGACTACTGACCCTTGATACAATCTACTTATTGCGTCGATTTTCACCTGCTCTTCCAGCGTCTGGATAAAAAGAAAACAATCAAAAAGCGCGCGGCCCATGGCGACGACGCCGTGATTGCGTAAAACAGCGATATTATTTCCTTTAAGAACATCGATCAAAGGCGCGGCATCCGTCACCGAAGGCGTTGTCTGCTCTATTCCTTTAACCTCACCGAGGGTAAAACGGGATTCAAAGATCGGGGACTCAAATGTCTTGTGATGTAAAAAATAAGCATTGGTGTAGGTCGTGTGCGTGTGGACAACGGCCTGTGTATCAGGAAAATTTTTGTAGATCTCGGTGTGCATCAATTTTTCCGTTGAAACTTTACCGCCTTCCAAAACTTCACCGTTCAAACGCATCAGCACAAGATCGGATTCCGTGAGCATTCCCAGGCACGTGCCGTGGGCTGTCAGAAGGATGATATCACCATCCACTCGCGCGCTTAAATTGCCATTTAAGGCGCTGGCCAGATCTTTTTCCCACAACAGCCGGCCCGTGGTAATGATCTCATCTTTTAACTTTTTAATTTTTGCTTTATCCATAGCGATGCGATGTTGTGATGTATCGATGCGGCAGCCACTCAACTAATGGCCCGTACGCCCGGGTTCCGGATGCCGCAACTTTTTTTCCGTTAAACGTCAAAAGATCCTCTTGAGGAGCCAAAAACCTTTGACGAAGTTTTCCCTGATAGATCTGAAGAGGAATTTTATGTTCCTTGGCCAAAACGCCAAGGATAAGGCCACCGATATCACACAGCGCGCCTGTCCCGTCTTGATATTGATAGGAAATCCTCACTTCTTTAATCAAATCTTTGTAGAACAAAAAGCCAGCCATATTATCGGCGATCACCGTCGGAGTTATCTTTTTCTTGGCGAATGCTTTAATGACTGATCTGGAACTGACCAAATCCGGACGCCCTTCAAGAACAACGTAAGGGCTCCCTTTTTTGAAGCCTTGCAAGACCTTGTCTTCAAAATTTCCGTGAAGCAGAATAATAGATTTCTTTTTAAGCGCCAGCATGGATCGCGATCGCCTCCGTAATAAATTCATGCGGTACAACGTCAAACCCTGGATAGAACCCGTTGACCTTGCCTGCATACACTTTTTTCCCCTCATAATTCAAAAGCTCTTTGGGATCGCGCAACTCGATCGGAATATCTGAACCTTTTTTAATCGTATTCGACGGCTGTGTTAAAACACATAGTGGAACATTAAACTCTTTAGCTAAAATCGCGATCTGATAGCTCCCTATTTTATTGGCAATATCTCCGTTGGCGCACGAACGGTCGGAACCGATAATGACACGGTTGACTAATTTTTCCGCCATCAAAGAACCGACGGCATTGTCCGGAACCAATGTGACCTGCGCACCCACAAGATTAAGTTCCCAGGCGGTCAATTTAGCGCCCTGAAAATACGGACGCGTCTCCGTCGCATAAAACCTTACCTTTTTATTTTCTTTCCGGCACATGGCTGCTGCCATGGCAAGCTCGCCGCTGACATTGCAATGTGTCAAAACGCTGTCACCATGCTGGATCAGATTGGCGATCCTGGTGACACGTTCAAGCCGGCGATAACGGATACCGTTGATAAATCCAAAAATATGATTTTCCAGATAACTATAAATATCCGCCTTCTCTTTGACTGCTTTGTGCGCCCAACCAACGACGATCGAGGTCACATCTGAAAACGGGAACGTCGGGCGGCTGGCATTTAAACTCTTGGCTGTCTCTTCGATTTTTTTGACCACTTTTGCCGGTGTCAGCCCCTTATTGTGTTTTAATTCAATAAGAAACGTATTTAATACAACGAGAAATTGCCCGAACGCGCGGGTCTTCATGTCGCGGATGACCTTGACCGCTTCCTTCGTGTTCTTGACGGGAATGTATTTGACCTTCGTTGGAATAAGCGTCTCATCCAGGACGTGAAGTATCCCGTCCTTTAAATACGCCGGCCAAAATAGAGGGGATTCTTCCATAGAATAATTTTGTTTTTGGATTACACGAATCGTTACGTGAACGATTATTTTACGAATGACACGAATTCGTGAAATTCGTTACCATCCGTGTCATCCCGCCTCAACCTTTCTTTTCTTCTCTAGCTTTCACCAAACTTAACGCAATGCCGATCAAACTACCTTCCGACATGTAATAATCCGGATTCATGAATCCCATTTCGCCGGTCATGATGTTGTCGCTGACAGCGAGTATGGAAACCGCCGGGATCTTATAAAGCTGGGCGATCGTCAGAAACGCGGACGACACCATATCCACGCCGATGGCGCCTTGGCTGACAGCCTTATTGACATGCTCTTTGGTTTCGCGCAGGATCGCATCCGTTGTCCATACTTTGCCGGTATGAACCTTGTTCCCCATGGGGGCAACCGCGGACTCAGCAATTTTCGCGATCGCTTGCGTTAAAGCGGCATCCGGTTTGGTTTCAAAATTTTGATCGACATAATACGGCGTGACGCCATCGCCGCGCACGCAGCCGGTTGCCACGATGAGATCACCCACCTTGATACCGGCATCCAGCGCGCCGCAGCTTCCGATGCGGATCAAAAACTTAACTTCAGCGTTGCATAAGATCTCCGTCGTGATCGAGGTGTCAGCCGCGAAACGGCCACCGTTGATACCCGTTACTTTAACGCCCATATATGTGCCGGTGTACATCGTATATTCCATGAATGAAAAATTCTTGACCGGATTTTCGATCTTCTTCATCAAACTATCCAACCGTTCTTTAGGACCGGGAACGATCGCATATTTGCCCACGTCTTCCGGGCGCAGCTGCACCATGCCCATCAGATCTTTACCGGTCAAATGAACGTCTTTTTGCATTGTTTGCGTTTGTGCAGGCATATCTTGATTCCTTTCTTATTTACGATGGATTCCGCTCCAGAAGGAATCGGAAAGCCATATCATTAAACAACCAATCACAAAAGCTAACACAAATCCAAAAACGATCCCCCGAATGATGTCGCTTCTTTTTGTTTTCATGCACTATTCTGGGCCACTTCCTGTTTTAATAATTCCTTGTCGATTTTTCCAGTGCGATTTTTCGGCAGAGACTCCCTGATCTCAATCGTCTGCGGAACCTTAAAATTTGCCAGATGCCAGCGGGCAAAATACCGCAGATCTTCCGGTGATAATTTCGATTGCGGTTTAAGAACAATGAACGCCTTGACCGCTTCCCCGCGCAAGGGATCGGCAACACCGATAACAGCGGCCTCCAGAACTTCCTCATGTTTATAAAACGCGGCCTCGACCTCGGGCGCGTAGACGATCTGTCCGGCCGCTTTGATCATTTCTTTTTTGCGCCCGACGATATATAAATACCCTTCACCGTCAAATCTTCCCAGATCGCCCGTGTGGAACCATCCATTGGTCATCAGCGACTTGGTCGTCTCGGGGTCCTTGTAATACCCGTCCATGACCACCCATCCGCGGATAACGATCTCGCCAACCTGGCCTTGGGAAACTTCGAGGCCGCTCTCATCAAAAATTTTGATCTCGCATTGCGGAGACGGCTTGCCAACGCTTTCGATTTTTTTGCTTCCCAATGGGGTCACCGTGTTCGGCGGACAGGTCTCGGTCATGCCCCATCCGTTCAAAAGTTGCGCGTTCGGGCAATACTGATGGAACCGCGCCAAAATATCCGGCGAACTGGGCGCGCCAAAGACGACTACCCAGCGCAACGATGACAGATCGAATTTTTCCAAATTTTTAAGCGACAAAAGCGCCGTATACATCGCCGGCACGATGTGAAAACAAGTGACCTTATATTCCTGGATATTTTTCAAAAACTCGATCGGATTAAAACGGTCCATGATGACGAGCGTGATGCCGAACAGAATGCAATTTTGAATATAAATGAAACCGCCGATGTGGCTAAACGGGATCGCGCAAAGTTTTACGTCTGTATCTTTAAGATCAACAAAATGTTCCATGGCCTTGGGCGAACCTTCCAAATGACGATAATTCAAAAGGATCCCTTTTGGTTTTCCCGTCGTGCCTGATGTGTACATGATCAACGACGGATCGCGCGGGTCGATATCAGTCTTCGACATTGAATCTGAGGCCTTGTCAACGATCGCTGACAAAGAAACTTGATGCTCGCCTGCGGCTCCCTCATCAAGCAGGATAAGCTTTTCAAGCGTTCCTACGGCAGCCTGGATCTTGGAGAGAGAAACATCCCCACGCTCTTTAGCGATCAGGAATTTTGCCTCGCAATGATCCAAACAGGAAATAAGTTCATCATCTTTAAGTTGATAATCCAGTGGAACGGCCACAGCTCCCAAAGAAAAACAGGCAAGATAGCTGTAAACGTATTGAGGACAATTCGGAAGGTAAATCCCGACTTTGACGGATTTTTCAACCCCAAGCAATTTTAACGCGTTGGCCATCCGAGCCGCATGGTGCGCCAATTGCGCAAATGAAACCTTCTCCTCTTTGAAGATCAAAGCCGGTTTTTGCGCATATTTTTGGGAAACAATTGTGAGGATTTTACCGATATCCATAATTTTAGTTAAAACCTAACCCTATGATCCTAAAGTTATTATGTAAAATAGATAACTAGTAAAATTTTAATACTTAGATTTTAATATGGAACCCGGGAAAGTCAAGCAATTTATAGATTTATAAGATATTTATAAGATATTCATAAGGCGGGTAACGGAGAGGATCTCTGCATCGCACAGATCAAGATCATGCTGGATGATATGCGGAAGGTGTTGAGCGCTATTTTTGAGCTTTTCCTTGGAAGCAACCAGATGCCTGCGAACTTTCTTCAAAAGCACGATCCTGGTCTTTAGGCGCTGTTTGGCGATCTCTTTATCCACATAGCCCAAAAAGTACAAAGAAAGGTCCATCTGGAAAAACGGACGATCCACAGAAAAAAAACTCTTGGTAATCAGCTCATCGAATTTTTTTCTGCCTTTAGCGGTGATGGAATAAACGGTCTTTTCTGGCCAATTACCCTCACGACCGGTTTCCTTCTTAATAAGACCGTCCTCTTCCATTTTCTTAAGCGGATAATAGATGGATTTGATCTCAAGGCCGATGAAAGGCACCAGTTCGTCATGAATCTGCCGTTTGATGTCATACCCGTGCTTCGGGCGCTCCATCAACAAACCTAAAAATAACAATTCATGTTCAATCATGATGTACCGACAATGTGTCTGTGCATAAAATATCTACCAGGAAGTTTTGCGTTGCGTTTAGATATTTTTCTATTAAAATAGGCATAATTCAATTCTTTACGAAACAAACATAATTATGGCTATACCTTTTCACAAGGCTGTCAGCAGCATTGAATCCATCCAAAGTTCTATTGAAACTGACCGCCAAGTATACCGTTGGTTTCTAATGCTCATCTCGCTCCCTCTTATAAAGAACCAACTTTCCGACATTTCCCAAAGCTCTCAACTATACAAAAAAGCACAAAAGATCATCATTGCTGAAATGGTCATTTACGGGACATTGATGATCCTGATATTTTCCATCTACATGACCCATCAAAAATTATTGGCATTAGCGGTATTGCCACTCTTCTTGATCCTGCAAAGAATATACGCAGCCAATCGTTATTGCGTCGCGAAAATCAGCGTTTTACTACTGAGGCGTGATTTTGAACCCTCCCAACTTGCATCACAAACAATTTTTCAGATCTGTGAACATTATTCCCGCAAACTAGACATTCCATCATTGGTTGATATCATCACCCGTCAGGACGGGATCGCCCGCAAAACCTTAATTTATGCCAACGTCTTTGCCTGTTTTATTTACCCTTTGGATTTCTGGCACATTTGGGCCGTGATCATTTTTTCTTTTTATCTTGTCTTGGCAGCCACCCACACATCGTTTATTTTCAATAAACTTAAATAAATCCCCTTTACCACCAGGCAGCTTTAATTTCGCGTACCAATACGAAAATCACAATCGACAATAAGACCAACCCCGCCGAGGAAGTAGTAAAAATAAAAAAAGTCCTGATAAATGGGAATATCTTGGACACCACCTGGTGATCCATCTGAGGATGGCGAATAACAAGATTATGCATTGCATAATTGCGCCAATTTAAATTGGTAATGCGATTTTCAGTCAACATATCATAATACGTCCGCGAACCGGGAAGCGGCGTCAAAACCGAAACGATCGTCCACAGCGGCATGATGTCAAAACAAAATTTCCAAAGCCGAAAAATGTTCCGGAAATTGTCCGAATCAAAACCAAAAATGAAATGAGCTTTAATCTTGATGCCTGCTTCCTTTATAATTTTCGTATATTCAAGATACCGCCGGGCCATCGCGAATTTGCCGCCCTGCTGTTTTTCCAGCGAACCGCCAAAAATTTCATAACCAAAAAGAAAACCGGCGCAACCGCTCTCTTTAGCCAATCTAAGCGTTTCCGTATTTTTTGCGATATCGATCGTACATTGCGTACGCCATTTAATCTTTAGGGGCTTTAATGCCGTAAAAAGATCCTTGGCATATCCCGGGTCAGAATAAATATTATTATCAATAAAATCCACCATTCGATATTTATGCTTAATTTTATTAATCAACTCAACAATCTCACTGACGGGTTTTTTACGGGTCCTGCCTCCACTTAACGACGGAATCGTGCAAAAATGACAACGGTATTTACATCCGCGGGTGGTTTCTAAAAATTCTTTGATAATATAAGGCGGAGACGCCAAAAGCTCCTGATGGACCTCTTTATAATAATCCTCAACGGCCGTGCCCATATACTTTAGTTTTAGAGCGCCTTGTTCATAATCCGAAATAACCTCCTTCCAAACGCCTTCTGCCTCGCCGATAACGACACTATCGCAAAATGCCAACGCTTCATCGGGCAAATAAGTCACATGGGAACCGCCCATGATGACCTTGGAACCCCGTTTCCTAAATTCTTTGGCGATCTTATAAGCCTCCGCGCAATTCGAAGTAAAACATGTGATCGCCACCAATTTATTACTTTTATAATAACGATCACGCCAGATCATGCGGTTAAATTCACGAAATTGATAGCCCTTGCTCAACGCTTTGAGCACAACAAAAACAGGCGGATAACCCCGCACAAATAAAAACGCAACGCCATCCAACACCCCGCCGCTAATCGGATTAACTAGAAAAATTTCCTTTGCATCATCAAACTGCTGCGGGATTTCTTTATAACCATCAAAAATCAAAAATGCACAATAAACAACCTCCAGAAGATGGAGGTACTTAAGAGCAAACGTAGTTGCCCGGATCCAATCGGAATCAGCAGTAAACATCAAAGACGGGAACCACGTTAGGCATATTTCCAAAAAATACAGAAACAATAACACGCCAAACGTCTTTAAATCCATTTGTATGTTCCTGGGGGCGATGTTCAACGGACCAAAATATTTGTCCTTAATGATCGTATAAACGAGGCCCCACAGAACACCTATCCCAATCAAGGGATAAAACAATTGGAACGAAAAGAAACGAAATGCGGGAAATATAAGATATAACAAAAAATGAACCACGTAGAGAGCAGCAAAAACCAACCCATAAAGCAACCAATACTTCTTGGCATTTTCATGAATGCGCGAAAAATTCAAGACCATCTCTTGACCGCTAACGATCTCCACCAAATAACCGTAAATTCCGCTATAACAATAAATTTTGACAGGAATGGCCATAATCAATGCCAGCCACGTATAATGCCAATACTGAAACTGGGCATACACGGCATCAATCATAAAAAACATAAAAACAAACACAAGGAGGGAATTTAAAACGCTTACGGCCTTAGGGAAGTACCGACTCCGGGGAATATTCATGAGCGTGGAACGGCAAAGACTAGTAATTAACTGGCTTTTGAATTAATTCTGGTCATCATTAATCGTCGTTGTTGCTTGATTTTCTTGTGCCCCAAATACAAGATCAAGTTTTGGAAAAACTACCCCAGCGACGGTTCGTTTGGCATTTGAACTCAAGGAAGAAATATAGATTTTAGTCTGTGAGTCGGAAATTTCGCTAAAAAAAATGCCGACTTCCGTGGTGTTGACGCTGCCTTTAATACCCATGACCACGATCGTGGCTCTGGCTCTATTGTCGATAAAAATCTCGTATTCCGCTTCTTTGACGGCTTTAAGAACCTCATCATAACAACGGACCCAAGGAGCATCATAGGTTTTAATAATGCCGTTGACCCGAGCCTCTTCCAAAGCTCTTGTCGATGAACCCCAAACAGTTTTGGATATTTCAATAGGGCTGCATCCCCAAAAAGTAAAAACAACAATCCACGTGGCAATGATCGGTCTATTGATATTCATAGGCAGGCATTATAACAAAATTTCACGAGTAAGCAACAAGCTCGATCGCCGTTTAATGGCTCGTGGGCTTATCTTTTGAAGCATCATTAACATTTGATTTAAAATTATTATAGATTTTCTCAAACCTGTTGATCTGTTCCCTGGTCTTCTCAAGCTCCTGCTGATAAACCTGATCACGCTCAACAAGTTTCGAATTTTCCGATTGCAACGAGGCAAACCCCGCTTCCAGGTTAATACGCTCCTGAAGCAAACGATTGTTGCTTTTTTTCGTTTCCTCAATTTGACCGAACAACCCTTCCATCTGCGATTTAAAATTTGCACACACGCGTTCAAGGCCCGTTGCCTGCGTGCGCTGACGGTTAAGCTCGTACTGCAAGATCTTAGCCTTCTCAATCAATGTAGAATTGAGATCTTTCAATTTGGCGATATTTTGCTCAAGCTCGTCAGCACGCTGGGTCTGGGTTTGCTTCTGTTCAGTCAGGTTGCTCACCAGCTCTTTAGCCTGTGCCAATTCTTTTTTATAATCATCTTCAAGAACCGCCAGCTTGGCTTCCAGAAGTTTTTTAGTATCTTTTAAAAGCAGACTTTCTTCCTTGGCCTGCATCAGGGTATCTTCCATTTCCCGCAATTGACGACTTATTTTTTCACGCCACTCCTGGATTTCCTGTTTTTCCTTCAATAAACTGTCTTTATCAACGCGATCCTGGGCTTCATTTTCGACTTTAAGCCGCGCAATCGCGGCGTTGGCCTCAATCAACTGCTGGCCCATTTCTTTTTTGATGACGACCATTTGTGTTTCCAGTTGGGAAATCTTGGCAGAACTAAGGTCAAGCTGGTTCTCAAGAATGCCGTTACGCTCCTTTAATTCCAGGATCGACCTGGTCGCTTCTTCTCCCAACGACCCGGCGGCGAGATTCATACCCTGCTTTGCTTTTAGTTCCTCATTTTCTTTAATCAGAGTTTCAATAACTTTCACCGCTTCTTCGGCCTGATGCACAGCTTTTTCACCAATCAACTTAAGCTGCAATTCCAGTTCCTTGACCTTTTCTTGAAGACGAGACTCTTCAACAGAAACGTTTTGTGAGGGCTTATCAACATCAACGATGTTCGAAAACTTGATTTCACCGCTTGCTAATTGATCAATCGGTTTTGATGCTGGCACCGAACTTGAAGGACTCGGTTCCTGCAAAACATTTTTGTCGCGTTCAAGCGCAGCAAGTTTAGTTTTAACTTCAGATAAATCATCATTCGGTTGCGATAACAACCCTGATTTTATCGTACGCACTTCTTTTCCATTAGCTTTCGCCTGGCCTTTCAACTCAGAAATATCGGTGATCAAAACCGCTTGGCCATCCTCTTTTTTTTCTGCTTCTATTTGCATAAAATAAAATAAGCAGCCGACAACGCCCAATGCAACAATGATCACAAGTCCCATAACCAAGAACATCACCATAGCCGCTCCCTCACGCTTTCCACTCTAAAAGTTTACCAATACCGATGATCTCTTAAATAACCTGCGTAATCCTTGATAGCATCCTCAAGCTTCATGAACGGTCGTGTATAACCCGCTTTTCGAAGTTTACTTATATCCGCCTGAGTAAAATATTGATATTGATCACGAAGAGCCTCGGGCATATCAACATATTGAATGTTGACTTTCTTGCCAACCGCGCCAAACAACGCCTTTGCCAAATCATTCCACGTTCGTGCTTGACCCGTTCCGACATTGAAAATACCGTTGATCTGCGGATGATCAAGGAAATGTGTAACCACATCCACGACGTCTTTCACGTAAATAAAATCGCGCTTCTGTTCGCCGTCAGCGTAGTCTTTTCGGTACGATTTAAATAGCCCCATTGTACCTTCTTTAAGAACTTGATCATACGCCTTGGCAATAACACTGCGCATATCCCCTTTGTGATATTCATTAGGGCCGAAAACATTAAAGAACTTTAGACCAACCACCTGCGTTTGCAACCCCCGATCAAGAACCCATTGGTCAAATTTTTGCTTCGATTTCCCATACAAATTGAGCGGCTTGCACTGACGCGTTGAAACGTCGTCATCACGATACTCTTGGGCGCCACCGTACGTTGCCGCCGAACTGGCGTAAATAAACCTTGCCTTGTGTTGCAAAGACCATTCAGCCATGGTACAGGAATATTCAAAATTGTTTTCCTGAAAATATTGAGCATCTTGCAACATTGTTGAACTGCAGGCGCCGATATGAAGGACACTATTGACTTTTTCATCCAGCTGATTCGCCTTGATCAACTGGAGGAACTCTTTTTTATCGAAATATTTCTGATACTTTTTACCGCTTAAATTGGCGTGCTTGGGATCCCCTTCACCATCAAAATGATCCACCAGGATCAGATCCTGGCGGCCGGTGTCATTGAACTTCGCGACCATGCAGCTGCCGATAAAGCCGGCAGCGCCCGTTACAACAATCACAGAATACTCCTTACCTATTTCAGGGCATCAACAATAAAACGCCCCAGATCCTGTCCGGTTTGATACGCCACGTCCAGCCCGTCCTTTTTGGGGTCAGGCCTGGATTTCGTATGCTGAAACACAAGAAGGCGGTCATGCGTTCCCGCGACCACCATCTGGCCACTAACACTTAATGTTATTTTTTTATTGCGCAAAACCATCCGGCTCATTTTGCCTGATTGCGAAAAATCATCCACGTATCCCTCGATCACCAGCTGTGGCCGCCCTTGATCTTCGGTCGTCAAAACTGTAAAAGGGGTTTTCTCTTCCCCTAAATAATTAACCATGCCTTTGACGACCATCAGGGCCACACGATCCAATTGCGGACTTGCGACCGCATTAGCGCCCGCTTTAAACGGCAAAATCACAAGCGTACCGCCTTTTTTAAACTCAGCTTCCTTGATGACCGTTCCTGTCGCACGGGATGGAGAAAAAACAGATGAAGAAGATTTTGCAGGAGTAGAAGAAAAACAGCCCGAAACAACAGACAAGATTATAACTAATATAAATAAACGACTTTTAGTCATCTTGAAAAAATTCTAACATACTCCCCTGAACGCCTCAAGGAATATCCCGGAAAATTTTCAAACAATCCGAAACTATGAATTCTAACCAACATTAAATTTTAATTAAAAACATTGAGGTAGCCGTTTTATGCCGACATCATAGGGAAAAAAATAGAAAATGTCGAACCCTCACCGAGCTTACTTGAAACGGATATTTTCCCATTATGAGTCATAATGATATGTTTGACGATGGCCAATCCAAGGCCGGTGCCGCCTAATTCACGGGAACGCGTTTTATCCACACGGTAAAAACGTTCAAACAACCTTGGGATATGTTCTGAGGCGATCCCGATGCCGTTATCTTGAACGTCAAAACGGATAAAATCCCCATCGACGGCTGCTTTAACCGTAATAACGCCTCCCTGTGATGTAAATTTAATGGCGTTATCCAACAAATTTAATATGACCTGCTCTATCCTTTGCCGGTCCACGCGCACATGCGGCAGATCCAAAGGGACCGCAATATCAATGGTATGCCCCATGCGTTCAATTTGCTTTTTGTTCAAACCCAGAACGGACTGGACAATTTCGCCGATATTTTCTTCCCTGAGGTCCATGGGCAATTCACGGGATTCTAACGACGACAGGGTCAAGAGATCGTTAACCAAATTCTCCAGCCGATCGGTCTGCTTATTGATAATGTCTAAAAACCGTTTGGCATTTTCCTGATCCTTTAAAGCCCCGCTTTGCAAAGTTTCCACAAATCCCTTAATAGAGGTCAGCGGTGTTTTTAATTCATGGGAAACATTAGCGACAAATTCCGTGCGCAGGCGTTCAAATTTTTTAAGCTCGGTAATATCGTGGAAGATCGCGACCACGCTCCGGAGACTTTTTTCATCGTCCATAACCGGAGAAACCTGCATGCTAAAATAGGCATCCTGCGGGCCAATAACATCGACATCTTTTTTAACAGCTTTCCTGTGGGCGATCGCTTCCTTGATCGAATCGTTGATCTCCTGATTACGGATCACCTCCCAATAAGGCCGGCCGGTAGCCTCACGTGAACGCACATCCAGGAGGTCACAAAAATTCGGACTTAAATACATAACGCGTTCATCGCCCCCGATGACAATAACCCCTTCCACCAAACTGGAAAGGATCGCCTGGAGCTCATTTTTATCATTGGTGATGCGCTGGATCTGCGCCTGCAAAACCTCGGACATCTCATTTAAGTTACGCACCAGATCTCCCAACTCATTATGATAATAAATATTAATCCGACGGGAAAAATCACCTTTTTTGATGCGTTCCGTCGCTTCAATCATAAGAAGGATAGGCCTGACGTAAAAATGACGTGTGACCAGGATCACGCATAGAGCTGCTAAGGCAGCAACAGCAAGCAGAAGAAGCGGATGAAAACCAGGCACCCGCAAGATCCAGGCAAGAATAAGCAGACACGAAAAAATGATCAAAAAATTAGAAAGCAGGAGCCGCTTGAGCATCCTGTGTAAAGAATAGATCATTCGTCATCCTTAAATCGGTACCCGACGCCGCGCACGGTCTCAACATAATCAGCGGCATCCCCCAATTTTTTACGAAGGCCGCGCACATGCACATCCACCGCACGGTCAACAATAAATTTCCCGTCTTTCCAGACATTATCCAGAATCTGGTCGCGCGTATAAACCCGCCCCGGAGAACGAGACAAAAATTCCAAAATGGCAAATTCAATAGCCGTCAAACCAACCGTCTGCCCATCAACCGTGACTTTATATTTAGGCAGGTCCATCACAAGCGTTCCGAAATCACGGATCGATTGAGACGTCCCCGAAGATTTTGTTTGTTTACCCCGACGAAAAACAGCCTTGATCCGTGCTAAAAGCACTTTAGTACTAAACGGTTTAGTGATATAGTCATCCGCGCCCATCTGCAAACCCACCACCACGTCGGATTCTTCGCTTTTGGCCGTGATCATGATAATCGGAATATCTTTGGTCGCATCACTCTGTTTTAACGCTTGGCAAACTTCCAGGCCATCCATACCGGGCAGCATCAGATCCAAAAGCACAAGATCGGGCCGTTCTTTTTGGATCAGGAACAATCCCTGGCCTCCGTCTAACGAACGAATGACGCCATAACCTTCGCGTTCGAGGTTATATGCGATCAGTTCATTGATGTCACGGTCGTCTTCAATAACAGCAATTTTTCGTTTCATTGATCAAAAACCTTGATTCGTTAACGATTGTATCCATTGGGTGACTTTTGCTTTGATCTGATCGCGGATCACACGCGTCCGGGCAATCTTTTCATCCTCAGATCCCTTAAAAGACGAGGGGTCTTCAAACCCCCAATGCAACTTTTTTACTTTTCCGGGAAATGCCGGGCAGCGCTCGGCGCTTGCCTCATCGCACACCGTGATCACATAATCAAAATACTCCTTACGTTTAATAAAATCCTCGACACTTTTCGTGGCATTGTCTGAAATATCGATCCCTGCTTCCTTCATAACCGCAACTACAACCGGATTAAATTCCCCCGGCGTCAACCCAGCGCTTTGAGCTGCCAACTTCCCAGCGGCCAAGTGATTGATGAACGCCTCAGCCATCTGGCTGCGGGCGCTGTTATGAATGCATACAAAAAGGACCTTAAACATACCGATCGATCTAAAACCCGCTTACATATTTATAATAAATGTGTTAATGAATAATTATGGAAATGTTAAGTTCTTGTAAAGGAAATGCCCTTTTTCTTATTGACCTTTCCTTTACCAATGGCAAATCTCCGAGCATCGTCGATGTCGGGGTTCGGAGATTTGCCATTTCTATTGGTAAGAAGAAGGTCAATAAGGGTTTTGGGAAGCCGCAGCCAATGCTCTTCGGCAATAATATACCCGACACAACGGCTCGTCCGGCAACGGCAGGGATGGTCTTCAAATTCATCTAGATCGTACCCATAATTATAGGTCAACTCTTCCCCTTGAGCGATCTCCCGAAGCGCCGTGATCCAAATTTTTCCGCGGATCACATCTGCTTCGCAATTCGGGTCGCAGGAATGGTTGATATACTTGGCTGTATTATAACCCACGTTGCCGTCGATGTCATACCGGCGATTGAGCTCAAAGATATAAACAGCGCCCCGTTCAACGTTGCCCTGGGCCTCCCGTAAAAGCGCATCGGCCCGGCGTTCCGACTCTGCCTTGGTGATACGCTCGCCGACATATTCAATGACGCGTGCACCCTTGGGAATATCCCGCCGGGCGTAAATGCCGTAACCGTGGATGGACGATCTTTGTTTAAAAACATACGGGCTTTGTGTTGCCGAAATTCGTTTGTTCACTATTCTTATCGGGACGTGTTGGCGCACTGATTTAAAGTTTTGACAAATCTTTCGATATCATGACGGGTATTATGGATGTGCGGTGAAGCACGCAGGTTCCCTTTCCATAATGCGAGGAATACCCCTGCTTCTTTAAGTTTGTTCAATATCGCCTCATTCTTCTCCGGGTTCTGGTGGGAGAATACAACCAAATTGGACCGCGCCTGCGGTTCCATGGGGCTCACCAATTTGAATTGTTGCTGGTCAATACCATTGACGATCTGCGCAATGAGTTCCAGGTTGTACTGCTCGATCTTGTCGATCCCCAATTTTGTCAAATATCCGACCGAAGCCGTCCAGGGCATGAAATTAAAGAAATTTGCCGTGGCAAAAATATCATAGTGCCGCGCGGTCTTATGGTCGGAAAGGGCGATCTCGTCAGTGCTCATCAATTGCGATTCATTGAGCATACTCTGCCAATAGGCGTGGTTGTAATTTAATGTTTCGCGCACCTCAGGCTTGATCCAGCAAAACCCCGTCCCATAGGGCCCGCACAGCCATTTATAGCCGGCACACGTGATGGCATCCACCGGCAATCTTGATATATCCACTTGAAAAGCGCCAATGGCCTGGGAACAATTGAGAATAAAAACGATCTTCCGTTCGCGGCAGATCTCGCCGATCTTAACTGCGTCGATCTTATGACCGCTAAACGTATGTACCCACGAAAGGCAAACCACTTTCGTGGATGGAGAAATATTTTGGAGAATCTCTTCAACGGTCAAAACATGATTCTGCCCTTTTAGCTGGCGCACGACGATGCCTTTCTTGCTTAACGCCAGCCACGGCAAAATATTCGCAGGGAAATCATTTTGCATCAGAAGAACTTCATCGCCCTCTTTCAATGGCAATCCGTTAGCCAGGATGTGCAGGCCATAGGTGGCACTGTTGCCCAAAATGATGTCTTGCGGGTCCACATTAATGAACGTTCCCAAAGCCACCTTAAGCTGATAAGGAACACCGATAAATTTGGGGACCGTCAATTGATAGGGCTGCAGTTTCCATTCAACAGCGTCTTTCAGCGCTTCAACCGCCACGTGCGGCAAGGGCCCTTCACTGGCAACGTTGAGCCAAATCTTTCCCTCAAAAGGTCCAAAATCTTTATGCGCGTTCACTTAAATCTCCTTTATTGACTTTTTCTTGTTTAATGTCAAATCTCCAACCCTCCCGACGAAATTTGGAGATTTGACATTCTGTTTAGTAGAAAGAAAGTCAACAATCAAATCTGATCGATGATGGATTGAAAAAATTCTTTATCTTTGGGATGTGTTAACATGCCCACTACACTATATTTGTCGACCCATACAGCCTCGGGATTATGCGGATCAACTGGTCTTAAATCTTTTTCTTTGGTTTTAAACAAAAACATGTGAATGGTCTTATATTCGGATTTATCTTCCCCGGCGCTTTCTCCGATGCGGTAACGCCCGTAACTTCCTAACTCTTTGACGAATTCAATATTTTTAACACCCGACTCTTCATAAATTTCCCGACGGGCAGCTGTCAGACTGTCTTCGCCCGGATCAATGTGCCCTTTGGGAAGCGACCAGGAAGTACCCTGTTGACTAACCACCAAAACAAAACCGCGCTCATTGAGGACAACCCCACCAGCTGATTCTGTTTTTTTTGCTGAATTATTCATCTTATTCTTCTTCGCATTAGCAATGGCTCGCGATGTGTCCTCCTTCGCTAAAGCTTCGGAGCGATTGCTGCGAAGTTTTAACGAAGCGGAACTTCGAAGCAACATTCTGCTTCTCGAGGAATCATTGCCTGCCCGCCACCGCACATACTTACTGGCAGGCGGGCTGCGAAGCTCAAGCATCGATCCGTTTCGAGAGCGAAGCAGAATAAATGTCACATCCTTGAACAGGCTTTTCTTCATCAAGCGCCCGGGTCATACGTTTTTCTTCATCAAACGAATAAAATTTTTTGCCAATGTCAATACGGCCGACACCTTTATTGACGCGCTGAATATTAGTATCTCTTAAAGAATAAACGCATCCGCAGTATTCCTGCTGATAGAACTCCTCACGTTTGGCAATTTCATACATGCGGTGTGAACCGCCTTGTTTGCGCCAATTGTGCGTCCAGTAAACCATCCCGGCATAACGGCCTGCCGCGCGAACGCCGCAACCATTGATCTGATCCATATCTTTCCAGCGGGATAATCCCAGACTAGATGTGATCACTTTAAATCCATGTTCATAGGCGTAGAGAGCTGTGCGTTCAAAACGCATATCAAAACACATGCTGCAGCGCTCGCCGCGTTCCAACGACCACTCCAAACCTTTGACGCGCTTGAACCAATTGTCCGTGTCATAATCCGCATCAATGAACGGAATATTCATTTTTTGGGCGAAGCGGATGTTTTCCTGTTTACGGATTTCATATTCCCGGCGAGGATGAATGTTGGAATTATAGAAAAAGATGGTCAAATCAATACCGGAGGCCACGATTGCTTCCATGACCTCTCCCGAACACGGAGCGCAACAGGAATGCAAAAGCACTTTCCCTTCACCTTCCGGTGGCGTCAATTTTTCCCGTCTAATATTTGTTTCCATAACTCATGATTATGATGGGACAACGCACGCTTGTCAAGGCGAGGTTAACCCAAAACAAGCCTGAATTACGTCGGGCCTGATTCAGGATTGCACCATACAGATCTCCGTGGAGTTCCGCCAGTAAAAAGCCGCCAGCACTTGACTGACGGCTTGATCTCTGACAACGGACGCATAATTATTTCGCCTGATTTTCTGTCTGAGACTTAATCTGCTCGTGCAATTCCTTTATCTTCGCTTTACGTTCGGACTTTTGCTCTTCACGATGGCTTTTATTCTCGCTTTTTTGAGCTTCACGATGCTCCTTGATCGCCTGCTTTTTCTGCTCCATCGTCATGTTCGGGTCGTTCGCAATCTTCTCAAAAAACTCCACATTCTCTTTATGCTGATCTTCGCGAAAAGATATGTTTTCGCTATGCTGCTCTTCGAAAGACTTAATAAGCTCATCCTTTTGTTCTTGAGTCAGTTTGCTGTTCTTGCTCAATCGCTCCATCAAGAACGCTTTGTTTTTCTGGTAATGGTTCGCACGGAATTCTTTGCGCTTTTTAAACTGCTCCTCATGATGGACCCTTAATGCCTCCTTGCGATCTTCAGGCTTCATGTCTTTAAGCGACCCTCGAAATTCCTTGTTCTCCGATTTGATTTCCTCGTGAAACGCCTTGGTCTTTTCCTTTTGCCCCTGATGAAAAGCTTTGCGCTCAGCGCCCTTCTCGTCGGCAAAACTGACTACCGTCATAAAAACAAACATCACGACTCCTAAAACAATCACTCCCGTTTTTTTCATCCTGCTTCTCCTTTAACTGAGCTTAATTAAAACTTTGCCGTCAGACGAGCTTTGACGTACATGCCAGCATCGGGTTCAATCTTCCCCTGGTCATCCTCATATCTGATTGATCGGCTGAAGACCCCGCCCACCGAAACCAACCCTGTAATAGCATCGGTAAAATGATGCTCAAGGCCAACCCCGGTGCTTAATTCACGATAAAGAAGAACTCTGCCCAGCTCTCCATTACGAATAACCTCATACTCATCATTAACAATATCAGCTTCCAATAATGCCTTGGTCTTATCCGACAATTGATAGGCAATGTTCGGATTATCAGACGCGATATTAAAAGCTAAACGGTCATTCGGCTTATAAATAAAACCGATAATGGGCAAAACTGTTGTATCGAAATTGGGACGAAAACTCAGGCCACCGATCACAATAAAATTTTCATCACGCTTATAAATAAGGTACGTGCGAAAAGGCATGCGAAAAGCGCTCCACGAAGATTCATCCCATCGATCTGTGTACATTGATGGAAAAACGTCCACGCCAATAAAATAATTATCTGACTGTGTGAATGGCGCCGGGAATTTTGTGCCTAAACCAAGGCTTCTGCCCTCCAGCTGTTCCGGAAGGAAAACCGCCGTATCGTTATTGATGCCAGTGTGCTTATCCATGAAGGAGATCGTTACCGGCATGCCATTGTCGAGCTTGAACTCGTGCTCGAAAAAAAATTTGGTTTCACTGACGGCCAGATCACCATCCTGTTTGTCCACATCGCTTTCTGAAATATACCGCGATTCCAAACTCGCCTTTGTTGACGCCTCTTCGGCAAACGCTTGGAAAGAAAAAACTAAAATGAAACCAACAGCTATGCTGATGCCAAAAATATTTTTATTCATTATTTTTCCTTTTGGTTATGGAATTTTCTTAATCCTAACCAGAATTATACAGACGCTGTGGCCAGATGCCAAGCGACAAGTGAATTTTTTTCAATGTTCATCCAAGCCTATGGCACAATTGTAATCTTCATAAAAAAAGAGGCCATGCAGATGCATGGCCTCAGAACATCAACCCGAAAAAACATTTATCATTAATTTGATGCTGCCTCTGTATTCGTAGCCGTCGCGCTCGCATCCGAAGGCAAAATTGGTTCGGTGGCAACAGCTGAAGCAGCAACGCCAGCACCTAAATGGGTTCCTAATTTTGCCCAAGTCCTGGCGCCAACCTTTCCGTCAGCCTTCAAATCATTCTGAGACTGGAATTCTTCAATGGCTTTTTTCGTTTTGGGACCGATACTACCGTCAATTTTACCTTCGTACAAACCGGCATTTTTCAACGCCTCCTGAATTTGCTGCGGAGTTGGTTTTTCAATAACAGTCGCTGCGGTTTCTGTGATAGTCGTTGCTACCACTTCCATAGCAGGGGCAGCCGGCATGGTCGCTTCCATATTTGTCATCACAGCTGCAAACGGTTGTTCAGCCACCATCGGCTCTTCAACAGGCGCTTGAACTTCTTTCTTCTGACAACCAACGATTAACGCAATCGATACAATCCCTAAAACCAAACCCATAATTTTTTTCATATCCTTCATACCCTTCCTGAATTGATGTTAAACACTCATTGACAAGTTTTAAGACTTCTTGACCCATACCGATTCCACAACTTTTGTGCCATCCGGCATCTGAGCGTATTCTAAAAGAATACTCAGGCCAGGCTTCAAATCATTTAAACTGCTTTTAACCGTGGCGATATCGATCGTGGTAATATCCGTAACGTAAAATGTCGAGGTTTGTATTTCATGCGTTCGATCGTCCGCTTCATATTCCAGGTCAAAGCTGGAATTCTTGGAATCGATCGAAACGATCTTACCAATAGCTTCCTGAGTTTGTGAAAGGTCTTCTTTAGTCTCGACTGCAAAACCCGCAGAGCCGGCGCCGATCGTAAGACAAGCCGTTAAAACACCCACCATAAAAACTTTCATAAACCTCCTTTCAAAAATTCAAAATTACTTTTTTATTATACGTAAAAATTGTGAAAACGCATCATTATTTTTTAATTTTGCGTTAAAAAACTCAGCGCCCTAAACTTCGCAATAATCGAGGTCCTTCCCATACGTTTCTTTAAGAAAACTTAACGCGAAGACCGCCAGGAACAAACACACGCTCGCCACGATCAAGGCGCTGTGAACAAGCCCCACATGGGGTTTCAACTGTTGGAAAGCAAAAGACACCGGGACCACCGACCCGCGCACAAAATTCGGCACGGTCGTCGTGACCGTCGAACGGATATTGGTGCCAAACTGTTCGGCCGCGATCGTCACAAAGATCGCCCAATACCCGGCGGCAAAACCCAAAGCCAAACAATTAGCGTAAAAAATACTCAACGAAGCCCCATTATTAAAAAGATATGTCCCGATAAAAAACGCCATAAGGGCCATGAACATCACGGAAACCTTTTTACGGCTTTGAATCAGTTGTGACAGCGTGCCGCTGGCAAAATCCCCGATCGCAAGGCCGATGTAGGCGAACATGACCGCTTTGCCGGGATCCGGTATTTGGGCCATTCCCAGCGCCTTGCCCAATTCCGGCGAAAAGGTGATCAAAATACCGATGACAAACCATAAGGGCACGCCGATAAAAATACAGCACAAATATTTCCACGCGCTCTCCCACGATTTAAAAATGAGCGCAAAACTTCCGCGCACGACGTTTTTGGATTTAAGGCTGTCGAACATACCAGATTCATACGCGCTGATGCGCAGGATCAAAAGCACGATCCCCATCCCGCCGCCGATAAAATAAGCCGTGCGCCAGTCAAAAACATCGCCGACCAATGCGGCCACGACCGCGCCCAAAATACCGACGGTGGCAACGATCATCGTCCCGTACCCGCGTGTTTCCTTGGACATCACTTCACTGACCAACGTTATCCCTGCCCCCAATTCACCGGCAAGCCCAATGCCAGCAATAAAACGCACAACGGCGTACGTAGGAACGTCGTGCACAAAACCATTGGCAATGTTGGCCACCGAATACAGCAGGATCGAACCGTACAAGACGGATAAACGCCCTTTTTTATCTCCCAATATTCCCCAAAGCACGCCGCCCAAAAGCATCCCGGCCATTTGGGAATTCAAAACTAACACGCCCTGCGATAAAAGCTCTTCCGAGCCAACGCCGATGGCTTTTAAACTTTTGATGCGGAGGATGCTAAAAAGGATAAGGTCGTAAATATCGACGAAATAACCAAGGGCGGCCAGAAGGATTGAGGCGATGATGATCTGTTTTTGATTCTTGGAGGCAGGCATGATGGGTCGCGATCTTTTTCGATCGAAAATTATTATATCCAAAGGAATACGCGCACGCTTTAAAAATTATGGATTTTTCCGAAGGATATAAAACTCGGCATCCACGGGCACCCCGTTCTTCAAATAGGCATCAGGGATCTTTTTTGCCCACATAAACCCGCATTTTTCAACCACCCGGACAGAGGACACGTTCGACGAAAAGATCCCCGCCTCCAGCTGTGTCATACGGTACGTTTCAAACGCCAAACGCGAAAAGACAAAGAGAGTTTCGGTCATGATCCCTTGCCCCCAGTAAGGCTTGGCCAGCCAAAACCCGATCTCATCAGCCCCCTGCGCGAACGCGGGCGTGCCCTGAAAACTGATCATACCGATCAGCTTCTCGTCGTCCCAACGGATCGCCCAATCCATCAAGCGCCCGAATTTATGGCTGCGTTCACTGACGGATTCCAAAAATGCGCGGGCATCATCCCTCGTGTAAGGAGAAGGGATCTGCATCGTCCGTTCGTGGATCTCACGGTCTTTGAGGCACTCAACAAACGTCAAAAGATCTCCCTCGTGAGGTGCGGAAAGTGAGACGTGATCATTGACCTGGATATGCATCACTATCCTCGATTAAACAATCGTTTAATGAGCATAGTCGCGTAACTGCCCCGGGGTAATACAAATTTCAAGATGATTTTCTGCCTGGCGGGATAAAGCTCATCAACGGCTGATTCCAAAACAAGTTCTTTCGGTTGAACGATCAAAGGACGGTCCGTTGCTTTAAAAAACGCTTTGCGGACTTTGAGCTTGTTAAACATCGGTTTTTTAACGCCGCGGCTTTCCAAAAGATCAGCGTAAATCTTCGAACAAAGATCATCCGGCATTTTTGTGTTGTGAGCGGCCGTCGGGATCATTAAATTTTTCAAATACTGCCGGGCGCCCAGCGTCAGATCATCATAAAAAAAATATTTGCCAGTGACGCCTTCAGCAGCTGTCAACGGATCTCCGGCTTTTTCACGGATCACGGCGCGAGCCACTTCGTTCCATAAAAACGATTGGTACGCGCTGAAATACATCGAAAGTTCTTCTTTGGGAATGGCGTTCAAGACGGCTAAACCGTTTTTTTCTCCAACTTTCAAAGCCTCAAACGCGCACTTTTCAAACTCCGTCACGGCGTGATCCTGGCAGGCCTGCCAATCTTTCCAGTGTTCAATAAAAAATTGTTTGCGCTCTTTTTCTTCTTGTTTCTCTTGAGAATAGCTAGACGTCAGGCAAATCTTGACCGCGCCATTCAAATGCCCCAGCAAAAGTTTTTCAGCGAGAAACCCCTGCTCAACATCAAAACTGCCGAAACGCTGGTCGTCAAAATAATTGGGGAAACCGAATTCCCGGACGTGCTCGGCACGAACCAGCGCTGATCGAACCTGGGCACCGGATAGATCACGCACCGTGATCTCAAAACGGTTGGCTTCGATCAGATCCGGCCCCATAGGCCGGTCCATAAAACCGCAAAATGTCAGCGCCATACGATCGTCACAAAAATCTTTGGCCTTCGGGCCTTCAATGGCGATATATTGACGGGTCACCGCATGGCGGTCTTTCCTGCCACCATAGGAAAAACGCACGGACGGGATTTCCAATTGATTGGAGATCTCATAAAGCGCGTCCATGGTGTTCCATCCGCGCTTTTCCAGAACATACACCCCAAAATCGCCTGTCTTGACTAACGGCAAATGAGCAATCTCCTCGACTTTGAAATCATCTTCCCGGGCTCTAATTTTTACAAGCATGATTCTGTATCTCACATTTATCGTAACGTGTCAATATGCAAAAAAGGGGGCATAATAAAGTGTCCCCTTTTTCTCTGCCAAATAAAAGAGCGGCCTAGAAATCTAAGCCGCTCTTTTAATAACTTCAGCAGAAAGATAAATTAATATCTATCGCGTCTGCCAGCACCACGATTATCACGATCATAACCGCCGCTGCTACGACCGCCGCCAAAACCACCACCGCCACGCGGGGAGGATTCAGTCTTAGGACGAGCTTCATTCACGTTCAACGGACGGCCCATGAAATCTTTGCCGTTTAAGGCATTCATGGCAGCTTCCGCTTCCGTTTTGGAAGCCATTTCCACGAAACCGAAACCACGAGGGGCGCCGGTGAATTTGTCCTTCAGGATCGAGACTTTCGAAACAACGCCGAAAGCTTCGAATTCCTTGCGAAGGTCATCTTCTGTGCCTGCATGAGCTAGGTTACCTACGAAAATATTCATACAATCTCCTTGTTTGCGCACCGAGGCGCGCGTTACGTTTTCCCCATGAACCAATTTCACGGGAAGATTCAATTGCGAATTGGCGGATACGCGAACAAGAGACTGAAACACTAGGTGGACTTATTCTGCTTCGCTCTAACAACGGACCGATGCTTGAGCTTCGCAGGAATTATTCCTTCGAAGCACATCGCGTTTCATTGCTAATGCGAAGAAGAATAAACTGAAGGTCGACTAGAAGAGTCTTTTGGTGTGATCCATTCGAATTGTGGGCTTCAGCCTACAGGATAAGACTGGATTTGTCAATCAATTAATTTGATGATGAAGATGGGTTAAGAATAATGACCGGATGCTGTGAGGCATCAAGCCATTTCAAAAGATGACGAAGGCTGCGCGGCGAAAACGCAACACAGCCAGACGTGGGTTTACCGAAACCTCGCCAGATATGCACAAAAATAGCGCTGCCGTTTCCAGGGATAATAGGATTCGTATTATATTCAATAACAACACCGTATTTATAAAGATCATCCTTGCGCTTCATAAGTTCAAAAGATTTGGCCTCTGGATACCCCTCCGGGGTACCGGTCACCCATTGATTATATTGAGATGAGCCCACGTCATCCACCCAGAAATCCCGTTCGGTTGCCTGGCGGTAAGAAAGTTTTGTGTCGACAGCTACGGCGTAACCGAATGCGGTGCCCAGGGCATACGTCCCCGACGGCGTACGGCCATCGCCTTCCCTCTTTTCATTCAAAGGCGCGATCCCGCTTCGTCCCACCATCGCACGCATAGGCCAGAACACCGGCTGCCAATGCCCGTCTTTGTGCGCCCAGGTTGTGACTCTGGCATATGAACCGCGCACAGGTTCAACCATAATGACTTGTTGAGTTTCAGCTGGAAGATTTTGAAGGACTGCGGACGGTTGAATGGTCCGCGAAAAATTCCACGTAGTGCACCCACTGAAACAGAGTAAAAATAATGTCATTCCCGCGTAAGCGGGAATCCACAGAAAGCCCATCTGAATGCCCGCTTTCCCCGGCCTGTCACCTAGCGCAACCGGGACAGGCGCGGACATGACATTACGTGTCATCATGCCACCGGCACCGTGGACTGCACGCTTGGCCTTTTCGAAAACTCCGCAAACCATGCCATAAGATTTGGATATTTATTCCCGTCGATCAGGTACGACAAACGAAATTGCGCATACCCAACGCCGGAAACGGCCGCAATCGGCGCCAATGAAAGATCATTTAATTCCCTGAAGTTCTTGTCCATAAACGCAAGCGTGCGGCCGATGGTCTCTTCCTGGGCGGCTACGAACGGCGCATTAAAATCATTTGGATGCCGGATCTTTTCCATATACACGACGATAGCTACATCAGCAAGCCCATCGGCAATGGCTTCCCAACGTAAGGTATGGAAACGTTCATGTCCATCTCGGGGGATCAGAATCGGCTTGTCATTAAGGCTGTCCAAATATTGGCAAATAACAGGACTGTCCATAATAGTTTCCCCGTTATCCAAAATCAGCGTTGGGATCTTGCCCAGCGCATTAGTGTCCAAAAGCAGCTTGGATTTCTGCGTCAAATTTTCGTCAACCAATTCTAACGGAATATTTTTCTCAAGCGCAACGATCCTTGCCTTACGCGCATAAGGGGAACGTTTTGTATAAAGCAATTTCATCATTAGATCCTATCCATCCAATTTTTCCCATTGAGAACCCGCGAAGTCATCATGCCTGAGACAGTATCCCCCACAACGTTAACCATGGTCGCCGGCGGATCAACGAGTGTACCGATCATGGTAATGACAGGCATCGCCTCGATCGGAAATCCAAACATGGTAATAATCAACATTTCGCCCAGCATCCCCCCCGAAGGTATACCACTAATGACCGTGCCGCACAAAAGAGCCACACCCACAACCGCTAAAAGAGTATCCCATCCGGCCAGCGGCATCCCGAAGATCCCGAAAAGGAACGCTATTTTAAGGACAGCGGCAAGGCATGAACCGTCACTATGCACAGAAGCGCCAACGACGATCACGACTTCCTTGATATCTTCTGGCACGCCGATCTTTGTGGCAGCCTCGAGGTTGACCGGAAGCGTCGCCAAACCGCTTCCCGTTCCCCAAGCAGTTAAGGATACCGGCAAAATATTCGACCAGAAAACTTTAACACCTTTAAAACCTGCCGCCAGCCAAACATAGAAAGAAAAACAGATCACAAAATAGGCGATGGCCACAGGGTAATAGAGCGCGATGGCTTTCGCGTAAGCGCCTAAAAGCTGCGGCCCGAAAGATCCGACCAAATAAGCGAAGTAAGCGCCCAAGCCGACGGGAGCATAGAGCATCACATAACCGATCACTTTGATCATCACCTCACTGCCAGATAAAAGGAATTGCGCGAATAGTTTTCCTTTTTGCCCGACGGCAGAGGTTGCCAAACCCACGAGCAATGAAAAAATGATCAAGGCGAGCATGTTCTTCTTGGAAAGAAGCTCGTTAAAATCGGAAACTGTAAACGCTTTGACGAGTTGCTGGCTTAGATCAATTTTTTCCGGATTAACCGGCTGGTCAAAAGCGATCGTGACGCCGTGTGCGGGCGGATAGAGCTTAACCCCTATGATCATCACAACTGCGGCGATCACACCAGTAACAACAAAAATTAGTGTCATACAGCCCATGATCTTCCCCAGCCTGCGCATATCATTCATGCTTGCGACTGCCGAAGAAACTGAAAAAAATACCAAAGGAATAACAACCGTAAATAAAAGATTTAAAAACACATCGCCTAAAGGTTTGAGAATGACAGCTTTTTCCTTAAGAACGATACCTAATCCAGAGCCAATCAGGATGGAAAAAAGGAGCAAACAAGAAAAGGCATAATTTTTGAAAAATTTGTTCATAATAAAAATACCGAAAAAAATCCGGCACTCAAAGAATGCCGGATTTTAAGGACCTGATCAAGTAATAATTTATACATAGAAAAAAATAATGTCTACTTCCCTTTCTTCCCACCACCCTGATTCGCACGATCACGCCGGTTCTCTTTGCGATCACGAACGTTCTCACTGCGATCACGAACATCCTCTTTGCGGTCACGGACATCTTCACGGCGATCACGGACATCTTCGCGGCGGTCCATGCGGTCTTCGATCTTGTCCCGCTTGCCCCCATCATGCTTGGCATCCCAAATGTCTTCTTTTTTATCCCGAATATCTTCACGACGATCGCGTACATCTTCCCTGCGGTCACGGCGATTTTCCACGCGGTCACGCACATCTTCGCGGCGGTCGCGCACGTCTTCTAATTTATCTTTTGCCTTACGGTCGGAGACGGCACCTTCTTCATGGGACTGTTGGATGTCTCCCTTCATATCCTGCATGGATTCACGAACATTCTGGCGATTCTCATGCATCGCTTTAACATTCTCCTGATGAGTTAATCTTAATTGTTCACGCAATTGTTTAGCTTTTTCGGTATCCCCGGCCTTCATGGCTTCTTCAATTTGCTGTTTTAACGCGCGCTCTTCGGCACGAGCAGCTTTGCCCTCTTCCCCCATCTCCTGCATATCTTCTTTAACAGCTTGACGGTCGGATTTAAGTTCGCCTTTCCAATCCGTCGATGATTCCGCTGTGCCCGCCGGATTTTCACCTTCTGCTCCGACATCAGGCGTAACAGCCATTAAAAAACCAACGGCCAAAATCCCAAACATATACACATTTCTATTCATAAAAAATCTCCCTTTAATAACGTTTAATAATGGCCTTATTCTAATAGGAAAACCCTTTTTTATGCAATCAATTAATTGTAAAATTTCTAATGCCCAGCCGGAGGACTGCCGCCCCAAACACTATTTAAATACTGATCGCGCCCTGATCCCGCGCGATACATTTGATACTGTTTAGGCTTTTTCCGGCAATAGCCTTGATGGTACTCCTCTGCCGGATAAAATTCCGTTGCTTTGGCGATCTGGGTCACAATGGGTGCGCCGAAAATATTCAGCCCTCCCAACTTCTTTTTGGACTCCTCAGCCAAGCGCTTTTGCTCATCGCTATAATAAAAGATTGCGGTGCGGTACTGCGTCCCCTCATCAGCAAACTGCCTGTCTTTAGTGGTTGGGTCAATGTTGTGCCAGAAGGCATCCAAAAGTTCCTGATAAGCAATTTCCTTGGGATCATAAACAACCTGTACAGCCTCGGCATGCCCTGTGCGGCCTGTACATACTTGTTCGTAGGTTGGCTTCTTAACCTGACCTCCGGTGTACCCTGACGTGACCGATTTAACCCCTTTTAGCCCCTCAAACGGCGACTCCATACACCAGAAACATCCGCCGGCAAACGTTGCTTTTTCTAAACCCGCCTCTTGCACGGTTTCCTCCTTTGCCCACACCAAAGGGCAGAAAATCAACAAACCAAAAACCGCTATTTTTTCTAAAAAAATCCGAATCAGCATGAATTTATTATACTGAAATTTTTTCAAGACTCCTATAATTTTTGCTGGATTCACAGCCACAAACAAAAAAGGCAGGTGGAAACCACCTGCCTTTTAAATCATGCTCAATGCTAAAGTGTTACTTTTTCATTCTCTTTTTGTAATAAGCCACTGCCATCATACCGGCGCCCATAAGGAGCATGCTAGCTGGTTCCGGACTGTGGATCGTGGCAAAACTGGCACCACCACCATCGCCGCCGCCACCACTTAATGCGGCAAAGCTTGACCCGCCTCCATCACCGCCTGAGAATAAACCCCCTCCTTTACAACCGCCCAATAAGGGAAGGACCAACAAAATCGACCAGTAGTGCAAAAAATTCAAGATTCTCTTAAACATAGCGTCTCCAGTAATATGTTGGAATTGATTATTTTGCGCCCGCACCGGTCAATACAACCCGAAATGTGCGCAGGATAATACTGATGTCCGTCCAGAAGCAAACATTCTTCATGTAGAGGACATCGTATTTGATTTTTTTGCGGACGTCCGCAAGCGTCTCATCGTAACGGTGCAGAACCTGGGCCATGCCCGTGATACCCGGCTTTACGCTTAAACGCTTTTCGTAGTCGCAGATTTGAGTCTTGAGCTTTTCAACAAACATGGGCCTTTCCGGCCGAGGGCCAACCAGACTCATGTCGCCTTGAATAACATTGATGAATTGAGGAATTTCATCAATACGTGTCTTGCGTAAAAACCTGCCGATCGAGGTCAAACGGTTATCGTTTTTGGAAGTCCATACAGGGCCTGTATGTTTCTCGGCATCCACCCGCATGGTCCTTAATTTGTAAATATTGAAATGTTTGCCGTCTTTGCCGACACGGACCTGGCTGTAAACCACCGGGCCCCGGGAAGTCAATTTGATCAAAACAGCGATCAAAACCAGCAAAGGCGAAAGAATAACTAAGCCGATCGTCGCACCTAAAATATCAATGGCACGCTTGGCCAGGAAATACGTTTTACGGGCAAAGCTGATGAGCATACCAAGAAATCCGCTACCCATAAGCATCAGCGTAGTCGGTTCCGGAGCATGCGATCTTGATTCTCGGGTTTCCTTACTAATGACCTGCTCTTTTGCAGGACCCTGGGCAACAGAAACCGCACTGTCCTCCGACTTAACGAATGAAACAGTAGCGCCAGCCTTCGTAGCTGCGGCCAAAAACACCATGGCAACCGCTAAAAAAACCATCCCTAATGTGATCGATTTCATCCGATTTTTCATATTTTTACTTGCTCTCCACTAATCTTGGCTTGCCCTCCAAGCCTACACCGTCTAAAGAGCAATTAACGTGCCAACTCTTATAATTTCTTAAGAAAAAATTAAATTTATAAGCTGTTGTTAAATAAAAACTTGTGAGTGATTGTTCGATGCCGGTACCTATCGGAGAGTTTTTCTGATGAAGAAACATCATCAACATTCAACACCTGTTGATTTTTTTCAACACACCACTTATTGGGGCCTAAAAAACAAAAAGGAACCCCAAACAAATGAAATTAAAGATGCTTTATCGTTACTTATTACCTCATTGTGAGTGTACCGCCTAAGGCAGATACTGGAACAACGCAGGAGTTATACTACTAGTAAAGGATTTGATATTTTTAATGGCTTTCTCTTGGTCGCCGCTAACAACGTCAGCTGAAATACGGATTAAAGCGCTGCCGGCTGTGCCACCTCTGATCGCATTTAAAGCAATCAGAATTTGTTGACCCCAATAATTAGACGTAAATGTTTTCCCTATTTTAAACCAGTAGAAAGATATGTGTTCGAAGTTTTGGCGCAATAATTTAAGCCTGTTTGTCGGAATTGTCAAGTTTTTATATTCGACCTGAATGGGGTCATGAACGTTCTGAATAATGGATACCCCGCTGCCCAAATAACAGATCTCCGGAGGATGCGAAACCTTGCGGTTATGCTGGGAATAGACCAAAAATAAATAAACCTCTCCCCCATCTGACGTATTGGTATAGCGACGGACAAAGGCATTCCTGGTTTCCAGCATCGATAGATCCTCTTTAGAAATCGGCAGGTCTTCAGACACCCATGTCTCAACGGTCTTCGGGAAATCAGCAATATTAACAGTGTCATGCTCAGTGGCTGTTTGAAAATAAAAATTCCAGGACAGGACAAGCGTGACAAGAAGCACCGCCTGAATCAAAAGCATTTTTTTTGGGTTTCGGCCCATAGGTCTATTCCAATAATTTAACAACCGCAAAAAGAAGGATAAATGCCCCGGCGAATACGACGAATCCGGACAGGTCGTGCAGCAAACCCGTCGCGTAGCGAGCTCCCCAAACCTCACTGACAGTAGCCAAAAAAACAATGCGCAGCGCGTTAGTGACAACCGCGATCGGAATGGTCGATAAAAAAACAATCGTTTTCTTAACAAACCCGCCCTTGATCCAATACGCAAAAATACTGCCCAAGGCGGTCAAAGAGATCAAAGAACGCAGGCCGCTGCAGACATCATCAACGATAACCTGGGTATGCTGCATACGGATGGTGCTGCCGTCCTGGAAGCACGGAATACGCAGATGGTTATTTAAAATGACCGTAGCCATTTGCGCGGCAAAAACCTTGAGTTTGAAACTAATACTAGCGATCGTGACGATGGGTAAAGGAATCATAAAAACCAAAAACAAGATCGGAAAAAAAACATGATTGAACACGCGTTTACCGAAAAAGTACAGGACCAGGCCGAAAATGACGACGACGAGTGAAAAACCCGAAGAAAAATACACACGGAACAAGGCGCTAATCAAATGCATCAGGATCCCCAAAAGAAAGATCCGCAACCCCCAGGGAGAATGTTCGACCGGGGTTTTGGCCAACTCCTCTCTTTTGTTCCAAATAAGATACGCGCTCACGAACGGGATCAGAATGCCGTGGCTGTAATAAGAATCGCGCGCGAACCAGCGGTCCCACATCCATAAAAACGTTGGCGTGTAGGCTAAAAACACCAGGACAGCCGTCGAGAGTTCTTCCTTATATTTTTTAATGATGCTTTGCATAAGCCGCTTATTTCCCCTTGGCTTTTTCCCAGGTGATCTCTTGTTTAGAATGGATAAAACGCCAAAAACCGACGAAAACGGAAAAATTCAACAGGCAAAAAACATAAGGAATATAGCACACTTTCCTCACATAATAAAGAATTCCTTGGCCATGGCCGCGCACACAGGCGCCGGCCAACGCCATCGCGTAAAAAATGGCCTGGGCCGCCATCATCCACCGGAACATAGCCTGATCCAATAAAAAAAAATTCAAAATAGCCATCGCTACCATTAAAAAAGGAACAGTTGTCCGTAAAAATTTATGCGAAAAGAATTGAATGGCAACAGGGCTGCGCAAAGGATTGAACATATGCGTGAATTGGTAAAATATCTGAAAATTTCCGTAAAGCGTTCGCGTTTTCCGGCGGTATTCTTCCTGGGGATTTTCAGCAACATCATCAAAGGCCCTGGCCTCGGACTCAAAGACCGCGCGGTACCCTTTTTCAATGATGCGAAACGGAATATACATATCGTCCAGAACAACATTGACCGGAACGGGGCTGTAAAGTTCTTTGTGGATCGCGTAAATGGCGCCGGTCGCGCCCAGCATGGAATGGATACGGGCCTCGTAGTCGCGTAAAAATTTTTCATACTCCCAGTAAAGATTGATACCTTCAGAGGTCGCGCCTTCTTTTTGACGAAAGATAAGTTCTCCGCTCACACAACCCACCAACGGGTCGGCGAGGTTACGGACCAGTTTCTCGATCGCGTCTTTTGCCAATTCCTGCCGGGCGTCATTAAAAACAATCACTTCATTTTTGGCCAACGACACCAGTTCATTGAGCGTGGCCATCTTCCCGCTACGCCGGGAACGCTTAATGAACCTGATGCGCGAATCCTTAAATGACGCAATGATCTCGTCGGTGCCGTCATCAGAACCGTCCGAACCGATGAGAATCTCGATCTTATCCCGAGGATAACCCAAGGCAAGCAAATTCCGGATCTTCCGGGCAATGACGTCCCGTTCATTCCAAACGGAAACGACGACAGAAACGCCGGGGATAATATTCTTTTTGTGGACAGGCTTGGGGCAGAGGCGCGCAAGGATGACCAATGCCAACGGGTAGCCGAAATAACAATAAAAAATCAGGAACAAAAAGAAGCAAAAAAGAAAAGCCATAGGTCTCGCCACTATTGGAACATTTTGATCAAGAGGCTGCGCAGGCGGTTATATCCCCCTTCCCGCAGGACCCGTTTGATGATCTTTTTGCTCATACTTAACGCTGATTCCATCCGCGTCATTCTTCCTTCCAGCGCGCGCTTCAAATGCTCAATGGTCCAACGGCTCTTGACGGCAATACGGCTTAAACACGCCGACTTCAACTCACGTGGGCGTTCCGAAATGAAAATTGTTTTATACCCTAATTCATAGGCTTTGGCGATAAGCGCATCGTTACAAAACCCGCGCGGGATAGACAACGTCTCGACGGTAATATTGAGATTGACCTCGATCGTGCGTTTGGAGGCGCGTAATTCTTCGTCCATTTGACTGTCCATAAGGTTTGTCAGGATCTGGTGGCTCAAGCCGTGCGACCCGACGATCATACCAGCCTGGCGGAGGGCCCGGATATCTTCCCAGCTCATATACCCCTGTTTGCCGACCTTGCCGGCAATAATAAAAAAATACGCCGGAAAATTATATTTTTTCAAAATCGGAAGCGCGATCTGAAAATTATTAAGCTCCCCGTCGTCAAAGGTCAAGACCACCTGTTTATCATTCGGGACGACCGACGCCTGCGCCGCGGTCACAACCTCATAGCCGTTATCCTTAAGGAATGCCATATGCTGTTCAAAAACAGCTGCCGGCAGGTCATAAAGCTCAGCGCCTGTTTCACGGTCCTCGGGCGCAGGGCAATGCGCGTCCATAATGGCGTGATACATTAAAATTTTAACGGGTTGTAAATTATTCATACTGCCTCTCATTTGGGTCATCCCCGCAAAAGCGGGGATCCAGTGGATTCCCACCTTCGTGGGAATGACACTTACGGAGTAAACGTAATCGAATCGATCTTCATCGAACCCTGATAATAATTTTCATGAGGATCTCCGACGACAAAATAGTCAGAATGGAACTCATCCTCATGCCAAACGTTCTTTAACGGGACCCTTCCCTGTTTTAACAACTTTCCCCGGCGGTCATAAACGCTCAAAATAAAATGCGACTTTGTCTTTTCCACTTCAACTTTATACCATCTGGAAGGTTCGTAAGTAACCGCTTTTTTCCAATCTTTAAGCCATTCATCCGCCTGGCCGTCATAGGAAACAAGGTCGTTGGAACGGTCAAAATAGATCATAAAAATGGGATTCGGCATGCCGTGCCCCCAGGCGTTGTTATCGACGTCGATGACAATCTTTCGATGCCGGTGCCACCAGATGTTCGTATGATGCCCCGTCGGTTTTTCATCGGTAATCGCGATCAAATAACAGCCGTTCTCATTTTGCGGCCCTTCGGGATATTCGGGATCCTGGGGCAGCTGCTGAATTTTGTCTAAATTATAATCAATTTCGCCGAGAACAATACTGATTTTATAAGTTTTCGGCAATTTCCTGGTGGAACGGATAAATCCGGAATCACGGTAACTATCGGATTTTTGCCACGCATATCCCGACTGGCCGTCGATCACGAAAGTTCCGTTGCGAAATAATTCAAAGGTCAATTGGCCTGCCTTACCGAAACTTTCGCCGGCCACGGCGGCGATCGGGCGATCGAATCCTTCGGCAACCTGCCGGCGCGAAAGGCCCCATCCCTGCCAGGAAGTGAATGCAGACTTGATCCTCTCCTTCATCCCCGGATGGCGGTCTTTATAAACCATTAATCCCGTCAGGACTAACGTCAAAAAAACACCGATGACGACACCCGTCACAAAAATTATCCGGTTATTGCTGATTGAGTTCGGCATTATTCACTGGCGCTGGCGCCATCACCAACGGTGGCAATGGCCGTTCCTTGTCAAGGATCCGGTTGAACTCTTCAATTTTCTGGGCAATGGCATGGCGACGTGCCGTGATCACAGCACCATCTTTGGTGAATTGCGTCATTGATTTGGCGATCGAAGCATCAACGGTCATGAGCTTGATGCTGTCCTCGATCTCTTTCGCATATTTTTGATCGACCTTAAGAATCTTGGCTTCTTTGATCTTTTTAATGAGCATCTGGATGTATTCGTAGTCTTCCATCCCGTCCCTGAAAACTTCCGTACGAACGGAGGCCAAGGGCCCGTCCTCCCCCGGATAGAACAAAAGGCCGTTGCCATTTTGCTTCCATTTGGTGTTGACAGCGCTTTGGAACGGATCAGACACCACCCACCAATTCACGCACCAATACAAAAATCCGGTGATGTCATATTTCCAGCACAGCCAGGGAATGATGCGGTAATCCATGGAATCATGATCGATGACAAGATTCGGAGCGCCCAGGCCAGCCGGGCCGGAAACATACATCCAGATCTCTTTACCGATCTTTTGCAATTTCCGCATCAGCGTCTCATTGAATTGGTCGGCGTTAAAAGTCCAGATGTCAATGTCACGGCCCCATTCCGGGTCCTTATCAGGGTCCCAAAAACCGTGGTAACAGACCATATTCTTTAATTTCGGAAAAGCGCGGTGGATCATGGCCGCTATTTTAGCCGGCAGAGGATTGCCGATCGCCCCTTCATCCCATGTATAAATGTAAGTGAAATCAAACATACGGTTCAAATGCAAAAGTTCCGCGTAAGTGCGGTACAGGCCTTCAAGGCCGTTGATGCTTTCCTCGTCGGTAGGCCAATTGTTGTTGAAAGTCCCTCCCCGTTTGCCGATCGAAAAATTATTAAGACCGTACACTTGATAGCGGTCGACACGGCCCAGATCACTTTGCGATGTGGGGTCGATATTCAAGATCGGATTCATGCGGTATTTAAGCATTTCGATGATGAACTTATCGTTGATGTCATCCACCCGTGCCTGCCAGGCGATCTCAGACTCTTTTTCCCCCTGCGGATAACGCATCTTGGTGATGTGGCCGTAAAAATCAAAGGCGGTTTTCAAATGGCTTTCCCTGGGCAGCGTAAAATCATAGACGTGAAGTTTGAACGGAATGCTTTGGGGCGGCAGATCATCTGCCTGCACCGTCATCCGGCCCTCGTAATCGCCGGGAGGGGTTTGATCCGGGACCCGCGCCGTGATCCAGAACGGCTGGGTGGTGCCGACGGCAACGTCAGCATTTTTTTGCGGGATCAAGGGGTCTGCCCACAGCCCTGTAAATTTAACGGGATAATAGGGCTTTCTCGTTGGAACAAAACCGACAAAACGCCATGAAAGATTGACTTTGTCAATACGCGCATTGGTCTGAGGATTAATCAGATCGGAAAAATGCAGCACAACCCCCTGCAGGTCTTTTTTCAACGGATAAACAATGACCTGCGCTGATTCATATTCCTGGCGCGCAGCCGAAAGCGATACTGTAGTCGATAAATGTGGAGGCACCAAAGTCCGGGCGTCTAAAAAGAACCGGTCCGTGCTCGAGGCAACAAAAATTTTGAGATCCTTTTGGATCGCCGGGCCTTTGAGCCCGGCAATAAGTTTTCGCGCGTCAAACCGTTGAGGCGTCTTGGCGTGCCGATAAAATTTATAGGCAACTTTAAGGCCCAAACCAGCGAGGGCTACTCCGGCCAAGATACCAACAATCAGAACGGCGGCTTTAGGCAGCTTTTTCATTTTAAACTTCCTTGATAGAGGATTTTTATTTTTTTACCGATGACATTCCAGTCATACTTCTCACAGACCAAACAGCGCCCCGCCTCTCCCAGTGCGCGGGAAATTTTATCGTTTTCGATCAAAGAAACCACAGACCGCGCAAAATGATCCGGCGCATCGGCAATGGCGATATTGACCCCGTCGGTATATTCGATCCCTTCGGCACCGATCGAAGTTGACACCGTCGCTTTGTTCATCGCCATCGCTTCAAGGATCTTTAACCTCGTCCCTCCGCCGATCCGCAAGGGAACGATAAAAATTTTTGCCTTTTCAATATATGGGCGGACATCCTCCACCCTGCCGGTCACAATGACCCGGCGATCTTGAGCGGCAAGCTCTCTGACCGACGCCGACGGGCTTTTGCCGACGACGTACAATTTAATGTTCTTGTTCTCTTTCCAGATCAAAGGCAATATCTGAGCACAAAAATAGGTAATGGCATCGTCATTCGGAAGCCAGTCCATAGAACCTGTAAAAACCATAGCATCTTCTTGATCCTGTGTCCTGCCTGTCCCTGGCGAAGCCGAGGGATGCCTTGTGTCTTGTGCCTGAAAATATTCCGTATCAACACCATTGGGAATGACGTGAATCGGCACCATGCCGTTCGTGATCTTGTTCAAAATGCTGCGGTCATCTTCGGAACACGTGAACACACCGCGAAACTGCTGCGCCTGGTGGGCTTCAAAAAGATGCATCTTAACGGCCTGCCCCATATAGACCATTTTTTTGACCGGAGACCTCTCAACTTTAGCGCAGCGCTCTAATATTTTGTATTCCACATTATGCTCATCCAAAACAGAAAAGACCTTGCTCTTTTTTCCTGGCGCATAATGCGCCATGTGCAGGTGGTCCACGTGAACGGCATCAAAAGAACTGCCGCTCAAAAGCGCTTCAACTTTTTTGCGCATCAATTTCGTTCTGTACTTAGCGATGGAATGCGGAACCGAAGAAAAAAGAACGTTGAAGATTTTCCGCCATACCGGCGTATCTTTCATGGGCACCAGATGGCACTCAATCCCCAAACCTTCCAATTCCTTCTGATATTTTGCGTCGTCAACTTCAAACGAAAAACACAACAGAACAACCTTGTTGGCCTTGGCGATCTGCTTAAGGATGTTGAGCGTGCGGATCTTTCCACCGGTGTCGGCGGGAAGCGGCAATCTCGGCGCAACAAAAAGGATATTCATGACAATACCTTCACTTTTTTTAAAAGCACTTCTTCATAAATCTCACGGTAGCGCTGGGCCATACGCCCGTCGCTAAAACGCTCGCAGACGTCCTTGTAGGCCGCCTCCGCGAACCGCTCGCGTTTTTGGGCGTCTTCAATCAATTCCGCCATGGCCCTGGCAAGCGCCCCGGCATCTCCGGGCTCCAGGGAAATACCGTTTTTTTGATCGTGGATCACCTTGGGGATCGCGCCGACGCGCGTGGCGATCATTGGGACACGCGCCGCCATGGCCTCTAAAATGGCCATGGGCAACCCTTCAATGGAAGAGGCGTTGACCATCAGATCGCACATCGCGTAAACGCGCGGCATATCATTCCTGATGCCCGCGAATATCACATTCCTTGATAATCCCAACTGGACAGCCATTGTTTCCAACGGGCCGCGCAAAGGGCCGTCGCCGATGATCAAAAATTTGACATGCGGATATTTTTCTACGATCGTTTTAGCCGCTTTTAAAAAAATATCATGGCCTTTTTCTTGAGCCAGGCGCCCAACGATCGCGACAACAAAACTATCTTCGTTCAAATGGAACAACGCGCGCTTTAATTGCCCAGCGTTCCTATCATTTTGAAATTTTTCAATATGGATTCCATTGTCAATAACAGCTACTTTTTCATTTTTAAAACCTTTGCGCAAAAGATCGTCCTTGATCTCCTGTGAAACAGCAGTAACCTTATCAGCAAATTTTAGAAAGAACGCATCAAGCGTTTCATAGAACTTAAGTTTTCCGTCGGTACTGTGCCAAAGATGGTTGGTCCCCACCCATTTCTTGCCCGCAAACCGGGAAGCCCAAAAGCCAAGAATATCCGATTTGTAATTATGGGTATGGATAATGTCGATATCAGCATCGCGAAGGAATCTCTTAATTTTAAAAACCGTTCCAAAGTCCAACTGTCCGTGAGATTCAAAAACCGCCGTAGGAAGCCCCAGATTTTTCGCCTCATCGATGACCTCCAAATGCGAATTATGCACATTGTGAAGGGCGCCCACGTAACAGACCGCATCTTTGGTGCGCGCGGCTAAATTTAAAATGACCCTTTCCGCTCCAAACAGACCGCCGCTGCTGACTAAATGTAAAATTCTTATTTTCTTTTTGAACAAAAGATCATTAAATAACCGGTCGTAACGCCCGACCATCGCCGCCATTGAAAATTCCGCCTTCACCCTGGCAAGACCGGCATTGCCCATCGCCTGGCATTTGGCTTTATCTCGAATAAGGACCAATAACGCATTTTTGATGGCATCTGCATCTTCTTTTTCGACCAATAAACCGTTGACGCCGTCCTGAACCAGTTCCGGATTCCCTCCGACATTAGTCGCGACGACCGGTTTACCGGCCGACATATATTCAAGGATCGCATTGGACATCCCCTCGCTCAACGAAGGCAAAACGCAAATATCCGCCAATGACAGCAATTGCTGGACATCATCCCTTTTACCCAAAAAGAAAACCTTATCCTTGATCCCCAAGCTCTCCACTTGTGATTGAAGAGAACCGTTGAATTCATCCTTACCAATGAGCGCCAATTTAGCATTGGGAAATTCTTTCGCAACAGCCGCGAACGCTTTCAATAAATAAGTATGGCCTTTGACGGGTTTCAAATTCGCCACATGCATGATCAAGATATCGCCGGGCTCCTTAAAAAAATCTGGAGAGAACCCGGCAACGCGATCCTGCGGAAGGTCAACGCCGTTATAGATGATCTCGATCTTATCTTCCGGTACGCCTTCCTCATTCATGACCAGTGTTCGAATCGACCGTGCATTGCCAACGATCTTTTTAACCCGGCGGTTAACCCATCGGTACGCCCCCACGTGAAGGCCGCGGCGCCAAAAACCCATGTCGCGGCGGTTGGAAATGATAACGGGAACGCCGGCTAATTTCCCCCAGAACGTTCCCCAAATATCCGAACTGAAATGATACGTCTGAAGGATATCAACGCGGTTTTCACGCAAAAATCCAAAGAATTTAAAACCCTGGATGAGCCCAGTCAGCCCGTAGATGCGAACGACGCGGAAAATTTCGAGACGGCAGCCGGCAGATTCGATCAAGGACCGCGACGCCTGGCCGTAACAATTAAGGCTGACAACGGTCACTGTATACCGGCTCTTATCGAGGCCTTTGGCGAGCTCGTAAATCTGCTTTTCCGCTCCTCCGGCGAGGTCGGCAAGGCAATCCGTTAAAAGCACCAGATTAATTTTAGAGGAAGGATGCGTCATCGAAAAAATAAGCGGCGTGATTATTTGTAATAACTTTTTTTTGCCTTCTTGGGCGGCCATACGCTCTGTATTGGCGCCGCAGAAGTTTCAACAACAGAATGCGGTTGGGGATTTTTAGAAAGAGCATTTAACCGCGACACCAACCCCGCAAAGACCCAGAGATAACCGCTCATCTCTAAATACGTCCACCGGTTGCCGAAGAAATTATTGGCGATAAGCACGAACATGCAAACACCCAAGCCAAGGCCCAAACCTTTACTCATCTGGTCATCCCCATACATATACAAACCAAAACCTTCCTTCATAAAAGAAAAAATGACCAAAAGAAATACCAACATCCCGACCACTCCTTGTTCCGTCAATATTTTTACATAAATGTTATGGGTATCCCCAAGATCAAAACCAAGATACTGGAAAACCCCGTAGCCTATGCCCACCACCGGGTTTTCCTGAAAGATTTCCATACTTTTCTCCCATATCTTGATGCGGCGCTCTGCCGATTCGTCCAGCTCGCCGTATTCATTTTGCGTACTTTGGATGCGCTCAATCGCCCTCTGAGGAAGCACGACCTGCCACAGGACGAGGGCCAAAATCAACGGCACCAGCAATTTCTTGCTCTTGATCGCGAACAGAATAAACATACCTATGGCCATTCCCAAATAGGCCCCGCGCGAGAAAATAAACAAAACGCAATAAAGATTAACAAGGATCAAACACAACAGCAAGATCTTGGACCGTCCGCGCTTCATGAAGAAATAAACGCTCATTAAAATAATCGTGTATTGATTCAAAAATGCAGCCACCTCATTAGGCCCCAGGAACTGAAAAGTCCCGGTGATCTTGCCGCGCGACAAAAGAGATGAGAACCAGCTGATCTGGCTCGTCGTGTAATAACCCATAAGAACCATCGCCAGGCACATGACCAAAAATACGTTCCAAACCTCTTTTTTGCTGGTCACCGTATTAAGAGTAATGAAAAAGATCATCGGCAAAAGACAAAAATTCTTCCAGCTTTGCACTCTCGGATCGCCGACATTAAACTGAATATTCTCGGTCAAATAAAAGCTTCCGATCAACAAAGACACGAAAAGATAGGTTACGAGCACGACCGAGCTCAAGTTTAATGAAGACCGTTCCAGGAGATCCCGCCGCTCAAAGATCACGGATAAAAACCAGCCGATGATGAGCCCAAAGATCAAGATATCGATGAATTGGTTGCCCAGTGGAAATTGCTGAAGGCGCTCCACGACGTTTCGCAAAGGCAAAAGAAAGACCACTAAATACAGGGTCCACCGGGTTCTGCCAAGAAGCGCCAAAACGAAACTAAAGACGCCGACCATGTATAACGTCAGCGGAGCAATGACTTTAAGAGTAGCAATAATTCCAAATCCCATTTATTTTTCCTTTGATTTACTGTCATGCCCGCCCCGTGTAATGTCATCCCCGCGAAAGCGGGGATCCCATTCACGGGGCGGGAATGACATTACTTTTGCGTATGTCAATAGTACGTCACAATGCCTGGGAAAAGACCCCTATGCCGATTTTTTATCGCCTTCAATCCGGATGACTTTCGCCGGCACCCCCACAGCGGTAGCTCCATCGGGAATATTTTTGACAACAACAGCGTTGGCGCCGATTTTCACATTATTGCCGATCTTGACAGACCCCAAAATTTTACTTCCTGTCCCCACATACACATGATCTCCCAGGCAAGGGGCTCCTCCCTCTCCCAAGCCCTTTTCACCTAAAATAATGCCGGGGCCGATGCTGAGATTTTTTCCAGCCTTCACCTTGGGGTGAATGCGGATCAGTCCGGTATGCCCGATATAAAGGCCGGGCCCGATATCAGCCTCCGGTTTAATGGCTGCTCCTAAAAAATATTCAGAAAATTTCATCAGAAAGAAAGAGGCCAATCTCAAAAGAATCTTGACGACAGGGATGTCGACCAAAAATAACGCGCGGCTTAAACGATAAAAGATCGTTGCCCAAACGCCTTGTTCAAAAACCGCATAAAATACATCTTTGGCCGACGCGCATTTCCATCTTTTCAAGTCGCTCATTAAATACCGAAATTGATTTAAAATTTGAATGGTCATCATGGCTGCGCTAAAGAGTAAACCGATTTCATTTTCCGGGCGAATTGATCCCAGCTGAATAATTTCGCTCTTTCCAAACCCTTTCTGATAAGTTCTTTTCGCAATTGCTCATTCCGGCAAATTTGGTCAATGGCCTCGCCAATCTCGCCGACTTCGTCAGGATTGACTAAAATTGCCGCATCCCCGGCGACTTCCGGACAAGAAGAAATATCCGAAGTAATGACCGGCGTCCCGCATTGCATGGCCTCCAGGATCGGCAGCCCGAACCCTTCATAAAGTGATGGGAAAAGAAAACAATGACATCCAGAGTAAAGCGTTACAAGGTCCTCATCCGATAAGTGCTTTAAAAATACTACTCTCTGGCCTATGCCGAGCTGTTCGGCCAATTTTTTGTAATTATCAACATCATTCCGGCAATTGAGGGCCAGCAAAAAATCTTTTTTACTTTGCGAAGCGGCAAACCCCCGGATGATCCCTTCAATGTTCTTTCGGGGCACGGAACCAACCGAAAGGAAATACGGTTGTGTGAGACCGAACTTCTGCCGCGCCGCCGAAACCTCATCCGGCGACGCAGGGCGGTACCGCTCGTCGGCGGCCAGATGGACCACCTTGATCTTGCGTTCATCCATTTGAAAATGTTTGAGGAGATCCTGCTTCGTGCATTCAGACACGACCACGCAGATGTCCAGAGCGCTGAGCGTCCTGCGATATTTGCCGATGTTTTGCGACCATTTACGGTCGCCGATGGTCAAAGTTCTCAGGTCATGGACAGTCAATATTTTGAACACATCTTTGACCACAGGCATAGTATACCCGACAGGCCGATGGAATACACGGATCTTATTCTTTTTTAGAAATAAGGGCAATGCGACCGCGTCGATCACGAAGCGCCGACCGGGGAATTCGCGGTCAGGAACCTTCACAACGCTCCTGCGAAAATTCCTTCCGCTAGGCCCAGGGACGTCCTTGAAGGATTGTTTTAAAGAATAATACGCCAAAGTATATTTGTTCTCTCTGTCGTTGGCGAAAAGGCTGTTGACCAGGCCTTCCGTATAGGTCATAACGCCCGAACGCCGGTGATGGTTTAAAACTTGCGCTTCAATGCAAACGTTCATCATGCCTCATCAGATTTAAAATTGTTTTTATTGGGCACAAAGGCGGCCAAACGAAAATCCACTGATTTTAAAATACACACAAACAAAAATCCGTATGGTTTTATCAGTTTTAAAGATCTATTTAACCACTGATCCTCCGGAGTAAATAATACAATTCCCAAAATTGGATAATTCCTAAAAGCCGCGAACAGATGACAAAGAGCTTCTTTATTACACTTGCGATCGTGATATGTCCTGGCAAGCATGTATTCATTGAGGGCAATTCGCTTGTGCATTAGAATTTTTGGCGCTTCTTGGAAATTTTTAAGAATCTTTGTATAAATCTTTATAAGCCCCGTATACACTTTAATATTGTCACCAGTAATTTGATTATCATGCCGGTAATAATAAGCCAAATTTTTGCCTTCAATTTCATAAAGTTCATAAAACCGTGCGATCCGTATCCACATATCGATATCCTCCATCGGAGGCAGATCGGGATCGAACATTCCAGCCTTTTCAAAACATTCGCGTCGAGTCATGACAGTAGATGTCGGCAAATCCCCCCAGGATTGCAGCAGTTCTTGAAAATTTTTTCCTGAAACACCCGCCGGTTTCAGGCCAACGCACTCTCCTTTTTCATTAATGATAGGCATGCGCGAATAGACAATACCGATGTTTTTATTACTCTCCAGAATTTTAACCTGTTCGGCTAATTTTTCGGGTGCCCAATAATCGTCAGAATCCAAAAAAGCGATGTATTCCCCCTTCGCTTCCTGGATGCCACGGTTGCGCGCGACGGAACAGCCGCCGTTCTTTTGCAGGACATATTGGATGCCGTTGCCGAATGCCTTGATGACCTGGGCCGTTGTATCCGTCGAGCCATCATCCACGACAATGACCTCAAAATCACAAAACGTCTGGTCCAGCACGCTTCGGATGGCGCGGCCGATCAAAGCCGCACGGTTATAGACAGGGATAATAACGCTGACTTTGGGCATAACTTCTTATTTACTTTCCATTTAAACGATATTCCTGAATCATTCCCAATCGCCTGAAAAAACCTCTGCAGGCATTAAAAAATTTCATCCGGTTAAATACTGAAACCACCAAGAGGCCAATATCTAAAAGAACTCTTCTAATAAGGTACCGTGGTATTCCAAACCAATAAATATAATTTTCTTCTTTTTTCTCAAGCTCCATACGCGCAGCAAATCTCCCTAACGCGATGTGCCAAGGAATCATATATTTTAAAGTAACGCGCTTCAGATCAACCGGATGCCGAATCACAGCTTTTCCGCAATAATACAACTTCTTGCCGCCCCTCACCAAACGCTCAACAAATTCGGTATCTTCTCCCATAACCGGCATTCCGGGGCCCAAGTCAATTCGAAAAAATCCACAACTATCAAACACCTGACGCCTAAAGGCAAAATTAGCGCCTATAAATGAATAATACCTGTGTTCATAAATAAATTCACGTTCGCCATAATCGTAAATAACGACCCCTCCTGCTAACTGAACAGCGTTATCCTTAACCCATTGCGGCGTCTCATCAGGATAAATCGGCAAAACCCTTCCGCCAACCCCATCACATTCATGCTCATTGAAAAAACCAACTATCGTCGATAACCACAACACATCCGCGATCACGTCGTCATCTGTAAAAACTAAAATATTTCCTTTGGCTTCCTTAACCCCGCGATTCATCGCATTGGACTTGCCGCGTACAGGTTCAATAAAATACCGTAAATTTCCAGCAAACTTATTGTGATAAAACTCGGCAACGGGTTTTGTCAAACCAGTTGGATTATTATCGACAAGAATAACCTCAAATTGAAAACTGCCATCCAGCTTTTGAGCTAACAAGCTTTCCAGGACTTTTTCAATCATTTCTGTACGGTTGTACGTACAAATAATAACGCTGATCAGTTTAGACATAATTTAATCAAGATGCTTTTACCTTGGATAAGAATAATTTATTACTTTTATGCCAGGCTACTGTCCGACTGATGCCTTCTTTCAGGCTGACGGCCGGTTTCCATCCAAGGATCCGGCGGGCCTTATTAATATCCGCCCAGGTCGCGGCCACATCCGCTTTATGCGCTTTGTAACGTTTAATTTTAACTTTTTTCCCCAAACATTCTTCGATATGACGGATCATGTCCGTCAACGGCTGCGGACGGTTATTGCCCAGGTTAAAAACTTCATAACCAACACGTTTTAAGGCTAATACCGTACCGTTGGCAATATCATCAACATAGGTAAAATCGCGCTGCTGCGTACCGTCCCCGTAAAGATCAATCGCTTTGCCTGCGTCAATGGCTTCAATGAACCGGAAACAACTCATATCGGGACGGCCCGCAGGCCCGTACACCGTAAAATACCTCACCACGCTGACATCAATGCCGTATAAATAATGGTATGCGTAGCATAACGCTTCCGCTCCTTTTTTACTGGCGGCATAAGGCGATATGGGCGTGTTAACGGAACTTTCTTCGCTAAACGGCATCGGCTGCCCCGCATATAACGATGATGTCGACGCCAGCACAAATTTAGGCACCTTATGCTGCTGGCACAGCTCCAGCAGATTGAGCGTGCCCAGCGTATTGGTTGTGACATAGACGTGAGGATGAAGCATGCTGTAACGGACACCCGCACGGGCGGCCAGATTGATCACCGCATTGAATGAATAGCTGCCGAATATTTTTTTTAACTGACGGTTATTTTCAATGTCCATTTTGATAAAATGAAAATTGGGATAACCCTTCAATAGATCAAGCCGATAACGTTTAAGCCGGACATCATAATAATCATTGAGATTATCAATGCCGATAACGGAAAACCCTTTGGATAAAAGCAAAACAGCTGTTTTATACCCTATAAATCCAGCGGCCCCGGTTAACAGTATGTGTTTTTTATTTTTATTTGTGCGCATAAGTTCTCTCTCTTGTTGATGTCCTTATCAGGAAATTTTCAATAGTTTTCCGGAATTTTTATAAATTTCCCGTATAGCCATGGCCCTTCCCCAATTATTCGATAACCGGATCCAAATGGGCAAAAATTTATTTTTATCGAACACAACACACACAGCCCGAAAACCGTCTTGAATGATTTTACGGATAAGGTAACGCGGAATTCTGAAATAATATTTCCACTGCGAGTCGAGTTTTCCATGTTCGTCCACCATCGCCCGGTATTTCCCAAGGGCGACATTCCAGCGGGCGATGTAGCCCAGCGTCATTCGCTTGGCATCCACCGGATGCCAAACCAGAGCGTTGCCGCAGTAGTACAGTTTGGCCGCTCCTCCCTCAAGCCTTTTGAAAAATTCGGTATCTTCGCCCATGATCCCCTGGCCGACCCCAAGATCGGTGCGGAACAAACCGTAAGCGCGGAATACTTCGGCCCTAAACGCCATATTGGCGCCGACAGCTTCGATCATCGGTTTTTGATACATTTTGACGCCATCGCCGTGATCGTGAAAGACAATGGCGCCGCACAGCAATTGAATATTATTTTTGACCCAGGCAGGGACCTGCGTAGGATAGATCGGCAATATTTTCCCGCCCACGGCATCGGCGTTGTACTGTTTAAAGCCATTATAAAGACTGCTGACCCAATTTTTGTCGACCAGGCAGTCATCGTCAGTAAAAGCGATGATCTCTCCCAAGGCCTCTTGGATCCCTCTGTTACGGGCATGGCTGATTCCGCGCTTAGGCTCAAGGAAGTATTTCAATCTTCCGTTGAATCTTGCCATAAAACTCTCAACCACATTTTTGGTCTGATCAGTCGAGTTATTATCGACCACGAGCACTCTCCAATACATACGGTCGTCCGCCTCCTGTTTGACAAGGCTCTCTAATGTGATCTTTAACGATTCACAGCGGTTATAGGTGCAAATGATGATGCTGATATCGATTTTCATCGTCCTGATCCTGGGCTCTCCTGGGCCAAACTCTTTAATATATTTTCCATGCGGATAGGGTATCGTATCGACGCCTTTTCATTTACCCACGCCCAAAGGGCGTGGAACTCTGCCCATCGGGCGCATTAGAAGTTCCCATCGCCATTTTAAAGCCCAGCAGACAGGCGATACTTTTTTAATAAAATCTCTAAGCCTATCGTTCCCATTAGCGCTGACACGTTTTAATTGCAACGGGTTTTCTTGGCCCGTATTAAGACCCCCTTGAGTCGTTAGAGCAATCTTTATCTCGAGTTCGCGCAAAACTTTCAATGTCGATTCATTATATTGACCATAAGGATAAGCAAAAATTTTGAGGTCTCTTTGGGCCAACAAATGTGTGGCCAAAGCGTCTATGCTCTTTCGAATTTCTTCTTTCTGTTCAACAGGACTCAGTTCGGGCAAATGTGGATGATTTTCCGTATGTGGGTAGAAGGTGATGTTATCCCGCATGGCTTCGACTTCCTGCCAACTTAACATATCCGGCGAAGGCATATGTTGATATTTTGCTATTTTCTTATCCGTCCCTATGAATCCTGTGGCCAGGAAAATAGTGGCTGGAAGTCCCAACTTTTTAAGAACCGGGAAAGCATTTAAATAATTATCCCGGTATCCATCGTCCAAAGTAATAACGACCTGCGGCTTTCGCCGACGCGGGAGCTCCCTTTCGTTCGAGTACGTATCCCACAAGTCTTCCAACCGCACAACATGGCAGAAGCGTTTGAGATAACGCATTTGCTCTTCGAATTTCCGCGACGAAATGATCAAGTCGCTGGGCGTTAAGGCGTCATTGACTCGATGATACATCAAAATCGTTACCCCCCTGCTGTTGAGAAAAAAGTCAACAGTCGCATATAACACGGCATAAATCATATTCTTAATGTTGTTGAGCATAAATTTCAGTCATCGGTACAGTAATTTTTCGATGCTTATTTACCGCAAGGCTGTCGAGTGTTTTCGGGAGGATCGCACAGCGGTTGCGCGTGGCAATGAGCACGCTATTCTGCTTCGCTCTAGCAATGGATCAATACTTGAGCTTCGCAGCAATGATTCCTCGAGGAGCAGAATATTGCTTCGAAGCACATCGCGGTCCATTGCTAATGCGAAGAAGAATAATATCAATACTCATGATGTTCTCCGCGATAATACATCGTTCAGAATTTTTTCAGTTTCATTGCCGACTCTATCCCAGTTATAATATTCGTCAACAGCCCTTCGCCCCTCCTGCCCCATCCGTTTTGCCTCTTGGGGATTATTTTTCAAGTAAAGGATGCTCTCGATAATGGAGCCGATGTCATTGTTGACTAATAGGCCGTTTTTCTCGGTCTCAATAACATCTTTGATTTGGCCGATGTCGGTCGCGATAACCGGAAGGCCGCTAGACATGTAGTCGAAAAGTTTCAGGGACGATCCGTAGAATTCTCCGTTCCAGCTGGGGCGATGATGATAAAGGCACAATCCCGCGTCGGCTGAAGCGATATGAGGCGGGATATCCAAATACTTTTTTTCTTCCAGAATCCTGATATTCTTCGGGATATCACCGCTCAATTTTAGATCCTGTTCCTTGGTAATTAATATGAATGTGACATCCGTGTCGATTGTGCTCATTTTTCTGGCGACTTCCATAATTACATCCGTTGCCTGCCATTTGTAATGGGATGAACCGGCCCATACGACTTTGAAGCGGTTCTTCAAGTCCGGATAGATTGTGGGATCATTTTTATCTGGCGAAAATAATTTTCGATCCGATCCGTTAGGAACCAGGTGAGCCCTTTTAATCTTCAGAACGCCTTGTGCATAATCCATGAGTTCTTGAGAAACACAAGTGCATGCATCCACATACCGCGCCCAAAATACCCTTTGAGCGTTCATGCGTCGCACTTCTTTTTCTGACTTTCCGCTGGCGAGTAATTCCTCAACGGGCGAATTAATCTCCCAGACGACCGGCAATTTCATCAATTTTAATATTTTTAATGACGTAAAACGCTCATGCCCGTAGCGACCGTCAACTCTGATATATAAAACATCAATTTTTCTCAGGAAATTCAACAGTTGCCTTTCCCGGTACACTGTTACGTTGGGAATTGGATCATAATAAAAGATGGTATGCAGGTGATGCCCGCGTTGTATCAGCTGGTTCGCAACCTGATAAGCATGCCCTGAAGCTCCCCCGCTGGGAGGATACCATTTTAATTTAATAAGATAGCCGATGTTCATCTTTCTTCCCTTCTATTTATCCTAACGCTTTTAAAGAACTGGAATACAGTTCAACAAGTTTCTGGTTTAATTTGGAAATCTCAAAATTTTCTTCGACGAATTTTCTGCCGGAGCGCCCCATTTCCATGCGGCGTTGCGGATGAGAAATAAGATATTCACATTTCTCGGCCAAAGCATCAACATCCTTTTCGGGGACAAGGAACCCGGATATCCCGTCCTGAACCAGTTCGGAGATCCCCGAGTGCCGCGTCGATATAACGGGCAGACCTGTTGCCATGGCTTCCATTAAAGAAACAGGCATCCCCTCTTGATCCCCATCCTGGGCGGTGACACTGGCCAAAATATAAATGTGCGCTTTTTTCATCAACGCAGATATATGGTCGGAAGATAATGGGCCTGCCAGATGGACGCGATCGCGCATTCCCAGCTCACCAATTAATTTTTCTAACTGTTTCTGCAAAGGGCCGTCCCCGGCAATCGTGTATTGTATTTGTGGATACTGATCGGCAATCTTTGCAACCGCGCGAATAGAATATTCCAGTCCCTTTTTTTCAACTAACCGGGCGACGGTAAAAAATTTAATTTCCTTGCCATCGACTCGCCGCTCCAGAAACGAAAATTTTGTTGGATCGATACCAGAATGATGGACATGGATACGATCTTTCGGGCAGCCCAATTCTTGCAATTTTTTTGCAAAGTAGTTGCAAACGGGAAGAAACAGATCCCCTTTTTTGAATAATTCTGCGTATACGCCGGGACGATTCTCTCGTATAAATTTTTCTAAATCATAGCCTCGAAAAGAAGTGACCAGCTTTACATCCATAATATCTTTAAGATGGATCCAGTTTTTTCCCAGAATCCCAAATTGGCAATGGATAACATCATAATCTTCATCGATCAGCGGCTCTAAAAGAAACAGATGGTTTATTGATTCGTAAATACCATATTCTCTAAAGTTAAGACATTTCCATATCCTCCCGGGACGCCTTAAAGAATATTGCATAAGAATACACAAAAGTTTCCATAATCTCTTCAATCGGCCTTGTGGTGTAGGCGCAAAATATTTCGCTCTTTTAAAAAGATCCCAATTGGATACTGCGGAATGCACTTTAGGGCTATTGTCTGCCCGGTAAGCAAAAATATGGACATCATGGCCTAATTCTAGAAGTCCAGTAATTTGATCTAAGATAAAGGTCTCTGATATACAAGGGAAATCATTGACGATAAAAACGATTCTTAATTGTTTTTTACGTTGAGCGCGCTTCATACACCTAACCTTTGGGTAAAGTTCTGTTCCGTACCTTTAAGGCTGGCGCTGGTCATTAATTCTTCGAAAACTTCTTTATATCGTTTGCTCATGGTTTCAATTGAATATTCTTTAAACAAAGATCCTTTTGTATTCATTGAAAGAGAGCGGTATAGCGAATCGTCCCCAAGGATATCCAATATTTTTTCCGAAAACTTATTTTTCATGTCCGCCGTTTGGGCAATAAGGTATCCGTTTACCCCGTCATGCAAAATTTCCTCAACCCCCCCAACGACCGTGCTGACCACCGGGACATTCATTGCCAACGCTTCCATGACGGTCAAGGGGATACCCTCATGATTTGATGTCAGCAAAAAAAGATGCGTGTCGGCTAAAAGCTCTTGCCCGTTATTTAGCATTCCTGGCAGAATAAAGTGGTCTTCCAATCCATAGCCGCGAATCTCTTCTTTAACCTTTGCTAATAGGTATCCGTCACCGGCCATAACGAATTTTAGCGGCACCGGCGGATGGTTCTCAAGGAGACTACGGGCAATATCAACGAAAAGAAGCGGCTCTTTTTCAACGGCGAACCGCGCGATAAATGAGATCAATTTTACATTGTCCGCCAGCCGGAATTTTGACTTAAACCGGCCTTTTAGAGAACTGTTGTCGCTATACCGGGTTAAGTCGATACCGTTATATATCGTCGTAAGCCGATCAGCATATCCGCTCATTCCGAAGGCTTGGTATTTCGCGGCCATGTATTTGCAAAGATGCCGGCTGATGCAAATTCTTTTATCCATGTGCGGGATAAGCCAAGACAGCTCATCTCGTGTCCCTCCCACGCGTTCAAGATGCAATATGTCGACTATCTTCAAATTCTTAAATCTTTGCTTTAATCGTGAGATGAATTTATAGGTACTGACCGGGTGCGAAATCAAAAGGATATCAATATTCAAGACCTCGATAATCTTTGTATAATAATATTCATAGAGGTCCTCATCAGGTAAAGGCTCAATGACAACAATATTCTTGAAAACTTCTGAAAAAGCTTGCCTCAAATGTTGATCAGCTTTCTTGGTCGCAACAAGATGAAAGGAGTAGCCGCCTTGTTCCTTTAGTCCTTGGGCCATGGTTAATACCACTTTTTGAGCCCCACCCATCGTCATGGCGGGGACAGCGCACAAAATATTGGGCTTATCCTTTGTTGCTTTAAGGGTCGATACCAGCCGCCTGATCTTTTGTTCCACGATCCATTTTCTCACCGGCCATAAGGATTTTTTGATCACATAGCCTGCCATCCTGAAGATTAATAAATACAATGAATAAAAAATAAAAAGAATACTTAAGAAAAATGACATGTTGCACATTTGGCGCATGGTCTTAAGCCAAAGGCCTATCCATTGGCTCATGCTTTTTCGGCAATCGATTGAAACCGTAAGAAATCGATTTATCCCTCCTGTAAGCTGCGCCCGGGTGATAAATCCATACTGGTATTTTAAAACCTTATCACAGAGGTTAATGTTGATCATCCTTGATCCTTTTAAGGATTTCCAGTGTTCACCATAGATATAGAGGAATTGGGGAATATGCTTAAAACGAAAATGCTTCGAAACCCTGATCCAGTACTCATAGTCTTCAACCAATTCATATTTAGGATCAAAACCACCAAGTCTTTCATAAACCCGGCGGGTATACAAAAAACAAGCCCCTATACAATTTTCTTTCTCTAAACTTAATTGATCAGGGAGCCTTCGCTGTTCTATTTTGCCGTTCTCCAAATAGCGGGCGGTATAATCAGCATAAACAAAATCCACAGTTTGATCATCCTTTAAAATTTTGAGCATATTTTCAATGGCCTGCGGTAAAAATTCATTGTCATCCGAAGTCCAAGTCAAATATTCTCCGGTTGCCAGGGCAAAACCGATATTTAGCGACCGGGGAAGCCGTTGGTTCGTTTCGTTGCGGACATAACGGATCCTCGGATCATTAAAGGAGTGAACAATATCCGGAGTCTCATCTGTTGAGCAATCATCCACTATAATTAACTCAATATTCTTATACGTCTGATTCAGACAACTTTCGACGGAATTTCTTAAGTATCTCGCGCCATTATATGTCGGTAGCACTACGCTGACTTTTGGGTTATTGTTTGATATCATATCAATTTTGCCCTGCCAGCAATTTTTCGAAAACATCTTTATACCGCAAATGCATGGTCTCTATGGAAAATTCAGGGATGATCGATTCTCTGGCTTTACCGGAAAGAAGTTTATAATGATTTTCATGGGTGAGCAGATACTCTATTTTAGCCACAAATTGATCTGCAACATTCGTATTAGGATCAACCAAGTATCCGTTGGTGCCATCTTGAATAATTTCTCTGATCGCTCCTACATCAGTGCTGATCACCGGAACCCCCCATGCCAAAGCTTCCGGAATAACCAACGGTATCCCTTCTTTTTTGGAAACTACCAGCAGTAAATAGGTATCCTTCATCAATTCGGCCACATTATCAACCATGCCAGCCAGCAGTATATATTCCTCCATGCCGCTGGATTTTATTTTTTCTCTTATTTGATCCATATCAAACCCGTCGCCTGCAATTACAAATTTCAAGGCTTGTTTTGTCTCGCAGTTAACAAGCTTGATGGCAATATTGACAAATGCTGAGGCGTTTTTTTCCGCTGACAACCTTCCCACAAAAGAAATAATTTTTGCCTCAGGTGAAATATTGTATTTTGTCCGAAAAGAGGAACTTGTGATCGCCCCCCTTAAAGAGCCATTGAGCTCAATCCCGTTATGTATTACGGCTAATCTTTCATCGTACTTACCATCAAAACCAAAGGCCGTATATTTATCGGCCATAAATTTTCGCAATCGATGACTAATACAAACTCGCTTGTCAATAAAAGGAGCCACCCACATCAATTCATCCGTTGTCGCCACCCATCCTTCTACATGTAAAATGTCAATAACCTTGAGGTTTTTAAACTCATTTTTAAATTTCGGCAGTGCTTCATAGCCTAAAGGAGCATGAGATAGAATAACCACCTCAATTTTGAGCCTTTTGATTAAATTACGAATGTATTGGCAATAAATACGGGATCCAAATATTTTTTCAGAGGGAATAAATATTGATTTGAAATAAAGCCGAAATTTGTCGATCCAAACATGTTCCCTTATTTTCGTTGTTACAACGTAAAAATCATACTTCTCATCTTTTAAGCCGCTCACAACATCGAGCAAGACCTTTTCAGCCCCTCCTGCCACCAGGAATGGAACAACACACAAGACATTAATTCTTCCCTTAGAGTACGAAAATCCCCTACATTTTTTATTGATATCAAACCAAGCATAGAGATTTGCTATGTAATCTATAGCCAGAGTTAGAAAAAATTTTATGATTTTTCTCACCACCAGATAAGCGAAAGGTATCAAAATTTTAGCCACTAAAATAGGCGAAATTTTTTTCATTCTGAAAATGGCCTGGCAATAAATTGAAGTCGTCTTGTCAAACGGGTATCTGAATTTTAAGACATCGGCACAAAAAATCATGGTCGCTCTGGCTAGACCAAGCAAAGAGATAAAACCATTTTGATATTTGAGGACATTTTCAAGCAAGATGATGCTCCGTTGGCGTGCGCTTTTAAGGGAATGACTACGCTCAGAATGGATGCACAGCGGTTGTTGGTAATGAAACATCTTGAATTTCCGAGATATCCTGATCCAGTAATCATAATCCTCAACCAACTCTAGTTGCGAAGAATAACCGCCGATGGACTCATTAACTTTTCTGGTATACAAAAAGCATGGCCCTACGCAATTTTGTTTATGTAGTCGGGAAATTTCCGGTAGCTGCTGTAACACTTTTGTCTCCGTTCCTACAAAATAAGTCCAATAATTCGCATAAACGAAATCATATTCTTTATTTTCCTGTAAACAACTGACCATAGTTTCAATGGCATCCTCGAAATATTCATTGGCATCTGAGGTCCAAGTCAGATATTCTCCAGCCGCCCTGGCAAAGCCTATATTCAGGGACTTGGGAAGCCGTTGGCTCGTCTCGTTGCGGAAATAACGGATCCGGGGATCATCGAAAGATCTAACAATTGCCGGCGTTTCATCCGCCGAACAATCATCAACGATAATGAGTTCAATATTCTTATACGTCTGATTTAAGCAGCTTTTTATCGACGTACTTAAATATTTACTGCCATTATAGGTCGACAGAACTATGCTGACTTTGGAGTTAATCATATTCATAAACTATAAATTACTGTTGGATGGCATCACTTTGAGCATATTTATAATTCTTGTTTTTGCCCAACCGTCTTCTGCAAATTCAAAAGCTCTTTGAAGATGTTCCTTCGCCAACGAGTAGTTTCCTATTTCGATATATGTTTCTCCCATTGACTTCAAAGCGTCCATCTTCTGCCAATTCAATTGAGCCTGGGCTAATCGAATTTGGTCTTTTCGTAATGCCTCGATAAATTCTGCTTGCGCCAAGTCCGGCCGGTTTAACTCTTTTAAAATCTTCCCAGCCAGGATATTGGGCGCAGGCTTATCAGGATTGATCAACATGCGCTCTTTTACCTCTTCCAAGGCCGTTAAAAATATAGCCTTCGCATCTTGCCGGCCTTTAATATTTTTTAAAAACAATCCATATTGAAATAAGGAGTCGTCATTCTTAAATTCTTTATGCTGGGCAATATACTTAAATATTTCTTCAGCTTGTGCATTCATCCCACGCTGAGGATATTCCATAATTGCGGACTTATGCAACTGCCTTTTTAATGCATAAATATCTTTGGGTCCAGCAAGGACTATGATCGATGTTATTGCCACGGCGATTATCGCAACTAAGCCGAAACACCGACCTTTCCCCAAGTATTTATTGACGGTCTTATTGCCCATTTGACAGTATATGTCGATCGAAAACAGCAAAAATCCTAGACCGATTAAACATTCGCCAATCTCTTCGCTCCTGATAACAAGAGCCACATTTTTAAAGAGAAAGCCCAGGACAAAATAAGACTGAATTTCAAAGGGAACCAAAGGAATGCCGATCGATTTTAATAATGCATCCAGCGCCTTGAGTCGATGAAGGATTACGGGTAAAAAGACGGCCCAAATAATAATTACATAGAACAACAGTTTCTCTGCCGGGAAAAAGGATGCGTTATGCAACGTAAGTTCCGCTTGAAGATTATTTTGAGCGAGGATCTGAGGAGTGTGTAGATTAAAAAATCTTTGCCCCCAACTTATCTCCTCCATCGCAACAAAAAATAAACCCAGACATAAAAGTACGTATCCCGGGCGCCTCACCGCGGGGGTGATGGTTATCATTCGCAGGATTAATAGCCCGGCTATAAAATAAAAAACAAAAGTGGCGCACTCAATCCACCTGTCTTCGCTGGTAAAATAATTATACGCAACAGGAAAAGTGAACTGAAAAAATAAAATCCCCAGGTAAATAGCCCCGCAAACCAAGGTGTGAAGCGCTACCGAAGGCAACTCCATTATGTGAATTTTAAACTTCATCATTGCCTCCCTTGTTCTTTAATGAGACGTCGCACGATTTTCCGACTGGCTGTGCCGTCGCCGTACGGATTCTTTGCCCGGGCCATGGAGCGGTATTTCTTTTTATCCTTGAGCAATTCCGTTACTTTTTTGATGATCCGTTTTGTATCCGTGCCGATCACTTCAACGCAGCCGGCTTTCACACCTTCCGGTCGTTCAGTAGTTTCGCGCAGCACCAAAACCGGCTTGCCGAAGGTGGGAGCCTCTTCCTGAAGGCCTCCGGAATCCGTTAAAACGAGATAGCTTTTCTTCAGCAGATGCACGAGCGGCAAATACTCCAAAGGCTCCGTTAAAATAACATTGTCCACACCAGATAACAGCGCGTGCACAGGCTGAAGGATATTCGGATTCAAATGCACCGGGTAAACAAAAAGCACATCCTTGGAATGCCGCGTGGCCAATTCGCGGACCGCCCGGCAAATTTGGACGATGGGTTCACCGATATTTTCCCGGCGATGCGCGGTCATAAGAATGATCTTGCGCTTTTCCTTCTCGATCCCGGACAAAGGTGTGCCCGTAAAACTGAATTTTTTGCGCGCGCTTTCCAATAACGCGTCAATGACCGTATTGCCGGTGACCTCAATATTCTTGGGATCAGCCCCCTCGTTTAAGAGATTTTTTTTGGCCGCGTCCGTATGCGCAAAAAAAAGATCGCTCACGCTGTCGATGATGCGGCGGTTGACCTCTTCGGGATACGGATGATGTTTATCCCAAGTCCGCAGGCCAGCCTCCACGTGGGTGACCTTTACCTTTTTATAGAACGCGGCCAAGGCCGCGGCCATGGCGGTGGTGGTGTCACCCTGGACAACAACCCAATCCGTTTTATCCCGGTCAATAATTTTTCCGATCTCGTGCAAAACCCTGGTTGTGATATGTTCAAGGTTCTGGTTTTCCTGCATGATATTAAAATCATAATCGACCTGAATATTAAAAAGTTTCAAAAGCGGATCGATCATCTGGCGGTGCTGTCCCGTCACGCAGACCTTACAGTTAAACTGCTTGTGGTATTTGCGGAATTCTCTAACCACCGGCGCCATTTTGATCACTTCAGGCCTTGTACCGAACACCAAAAGGATATTGAGCTTTTTTGCTTTCATATTTTTTCACCGATCGTAATCAGAAGATAGCCTTGGTTTAAGGTTGACGGCCTTGAATGATCTTGTAGGTTAAATAATTTACGGATCACCTTATGCATCAGTTGTCCTTTGGGCAGCGAGTCCATAAAATCTAAGGAATGTTTTGTGCCGACGGAAAACTCTGTTACACGAATGCCAGAGACCACAGCAAAACAATGTTTGAGCGTTTTAAACGCACGCTCTCCGCCCCAATGCCATGTCCCCTTCTTTTTCATATACCACATACCCAGGCGGTAACAGATCGAATACGCATTAGGAACTAAAATGATCACGCGTTTTTTTGCCACGCGGAACATCTCTTTTAGGATCTCCATGATCTGTGCATCAGTAAAATATTCAAGTACGCCGCAGCTAAATACAGTGTCGACGGAACCATCCTCGAACGGCAGAGGCTTCGTGATATCCCCCTGAATGAACGTTGCGGGTTCATTCAAAACGTCGAACAAACGGTTGCTAAAATTCAAATTATCCTTCGACCAATCAAAAAGCGTGACATGTTTACCGCCCAACGCCAGCATCGCGGAATTCTCGCCGCGTCCGCTGCCTAAATCCAGCGTTGTTTTGGAATCTTCTGTGTAGTGTTCAATGACTTCGGCCCAAGGCAGACATTGGCCTTTTTTGAGACGTTCGGCAACCTTTAAGACATCCGCGTCCGTATCTAAAACTTTGGACCATTCGCTAGGGGTTAGGTTCCAGGGATCAGACATTTTTTCCTTTTACCAAAAGATAAAGGTCGATAAAAAATTTATCGGCCCAGCTGATTTCTTTTCCTGGAAAATATTTACCATCTTGGCCGTAACTTCCATAGAAACCACCGCTGGGATTCTGGATCTTCTCTAAATACGCGAGCATACGCCGGGCTTGTTCGTGATTACCGATTTTGTACCAGGCGATCCCCAATTGAGCCATGCCTGTCGAACAAACCCAATCAACGCCCGGATAAGCAGGAATTGCCCCATCTGTTTTTTGAATGGCCTGCGCCTGATTCAATCCTTGAATCGCCAAATTTTTCTCTCCCAATTCTGCAAGGCCTTCCATCATGTATCCAAATATGTGTGATAATGTCCCCAGCTCGGATTTGAATTCCACCAAATCCGGTTTACTTTTGTAATAACGCAGGCTTCGTTCGGCTGCCGCAACATAGCCGGGAATGTTCAGCTTCACCCCGCATTCACGAAGCGGCCAAAGACAGAATAAATTGCAATATTCCGAAAATTTTCCTCCTCCTGGGAGGCTCCAGGCGTCATAAGACGGCGTGTGCATCTGCCCGTTTGTATCAATTTGTGAAACCATAAAATCGCCGGCCTTGACGATATGGGGCTTGATCTCCGGCATATCATTTAGAACAGACAGAAATCCTCTTAAGACCTGGGCGGTATCAAATGTATAAGAAATATCAACCCCGGGAGCTGCAAACGAACCATCAGACTTTTGAATCGAAATTTCCCATCTCGTTAAATCGTAAGCAAGTCGTTTTTCTCTTGCATCATAAAGCGACTTGATCAAATATCCTGTCACCTCTGGAGTTATTTCCTTGGTTTTGTGATGAACAACGATACCGGTATTGCCGACACGGTGTTTTTTGACCCAGTCCACGGCCTTTTGAAGAGAATTCCGGTGGTCGGTTAAGTTTTGCATTTTTTTAATTAAACCCAGCATAAATTTTCCTTGTGTTGTTATGAAATGACGTTCGCGTATTTGACCGTATGATTGCTTTGCGTTGAGGCGTAGGCCGACTCAATCATTTTTTGCGTTTTTAATCCATCTTCGTTATGAACAATCAATAGTGTTTGTCCTGTAACAGCGTCAACGAAATGGTCGATTTGCCGGGCAAAGGCGGATTTCATAGTGCCGGTATTGGCGATCCGCTTGAATTCGTCCCAGGTTTTGAATTTATAACTCATTCCCTGGAAATCTAAAAGGACACACCCATCCTCTGCATAAATTTCTAAGTACGTTTTCGAAGGTATTGGTGTTGTCCAGCTGATGTCGATAGTACCGCTGGCGCCGTTCTTAAGGCGACATGAGATCTGCGCAGTATCTTCCACAGCGATATTCTGGAAGGTATTGACGCTTGCCGCAACGCTTTGGATGTCTCCCAAGAGATACTGGATCAAATCAAAGGCGTGCGGACCGTTGTCCATAATGACGCCCCCACCGGAGATTTCTCTGTTAGCGTACCAGCTTCCTTCCATATTGATGGACCCACCGAACATGAGCCTAAAATTTAAAATGCGGCCCAGGCTGTTCTTATCCAACAGTTCCTTGGTTTTTTGGACTTCTTCAAAGAAACGGAATTTAAAAGCGGTTAAAAGCAGTTTATTTTTTGCGTTGGCTTTGGCTGTCATGGTTTGCGCCTGCGCAACGGAAACCGCCAACGGCTTCTCGCACAATACATGAATACCAGCGTCAAGCAGGTCTAAAACGATTTGATAATGGGTTGCCGGAACCGTGCAAAGGCTGATGCCGTCGAGTTTTTCATTTTTGATCATGTCCTGATGAGAGCCGTAAGCCCGACCTCCTGTTTCTTGGGCGAATTTCTGAGCTTTGGCAAGATCAGAATCCGCAAACGCCGCCAGCTTAACACGCGAATTTTGTTTATACGCGTTCAGATGCCACTGCCCCATCTGACCGCAACCGATGATGCCGACGTGAATTTTTTTACTTTCGTCAGCCTGCGGTGCCACCGAGGACGATTCCATTTTTTTCACATCAACGCTTCCCAACGCGGACACCGGCTCCAGGCAGTTACGGATTGCTTGGGCAGTCCTTTCGATTCTTGCCTTATCCCAACTTTCGTCTAGAAAAATACAAATAAGATGATTAAGCGCCTCTTCCGCCCTTGGGCAGAGGCCTTCTTTATACTCATAAACCTGGGCACTCACCTTCGGGCTAAAGGGAAACTGGGACGTGCCAAATGTTTTTTTGTTGGTCAGTGATTCGCTGCACAAATAGATCGGTTTACCTGTGTAGCCGGCTCCCACACCGATTTTTTGTTCCTTCATTTTCTTCGCGAATCCTTCAAGGTCGTTGCTTTTAAGCCCTAACGGATAGATCCAGTACGAGGATTTAGATCCTGGGGTGACCGGTGCCGGAACGATACCCTGGATATCCGCGATCAGTTGCGTCATGTAACTTCCGAGATCATTGCGCTTGTGTACAACGCCTTTGACCTTTTTAAGCTGTGCCAAGCCAACAGCCGCGGTCAGCTCGTTCATGCGGTAATTCATTCCCAAAAATAAATAGGCGCGTGCCCCCCATCCTTTGCGGGCGTAACCCTTATCGACAAAAAGTTTCATGCGGTCATAATACGCTTTGTTGGAAGTAATCGTCATGCCGCCGTCACCAGTGGTCATGTGTTTGGCTTGCTGAAAACTGAAACAACCAATGTCACCGATCGTGCCAACGTATTTTCCCTTGTATTCCGTCATATGCGCCTGTGAACAGTCTTCGATGAGCGGGATGCCATGTTTCTTTGCTATGGCAACCATAGCGTCCATGTCGCAGGGATTACCGAAAAGATGAACAACGAGGATGGCTTTGGTACGCGGCGTAACTTTACGTTCCACGTCCACGGGATCCATGTTGTAAGTCGCATTGATATCCGCGAATATGGGTATACATTGCTGATATAAAATTGGGATGATCGTGCCCAAGTCCGTGATGGGCGCGGTAATCACCTCATCGCCCGGATTAAGATCCAGCGCGCCTAAAGCCGTGTGAATGGCGGCGGTTCCCGATGTGGATGCAACAGCATAAGGAATACCGTACATTTTTGCAAATTCCTGTTCAAACGCCGAAACCATTTTCCCGCCGATACCGAACAGGTTTTGCGACAACAGTGCTTTGTGCAGCATTCTCAATTCTGAAGCGTCAAAAAGTCGGCGGCCGGGAACATATTTGGCCGGGGCCATCAACTTATCAAAAATACGCTGCAAAATTGGTTCTTTAAGACGGCTTTTAATTTTTGCCAGAGTAGCACGAATCATTCGATTCTCCTGTTTTTCATTTTAGCGTCGGATTAAGGATAAAATTTTTTTACGTAAACCAACTGGCATTAAATTGCGCATTTTTTTGCCAAAAGGTGTTAATGATAATTGTTCCCACAAAGGCATACGAAAAACGCCCTGGGCATTGAGCTCTAAAACCTTTTTGTAATAATCGATCTCCAAAGCATCTACTTTGCTCTGTTCAAAACGTTCAACGCTTTTACGGGCATTACCTTTCAATGTTTCACGCAATCGCTTATCGGTGCAGGCAAGCTTTATTGTTTCCGCAATGGCACCGGGATTCTCATAATCTTTGATCAACAGCCCGTTATGCCCATGGGTCACGGCTTCGGCAATTTCCGGGATATCAGATCCGATGAAAACTGCTTCGGCGGCCAGCGCCTCGATGATCACAATTGAAAACCCCTCCCAGCGGCTTGGCATACACATGCAATCTGCCCAGGAAAAATATTTCGCGAGTTCTTCGTTCGGTATCGCTTCAATAAAATAACATTGTTCGAGCACATCGCACTCGGTGGCGAGCTTCACGTATTCGGTGATATCGCCCTTGCCGACCGCAAGAAGACAATACTCACCGCCCAAAACCTTTAAAGAACGGATCAAATTATCCAGATTTTTTTGCCTGGTTTTACGTCCCACGTGGATAATACGGTACTTAAAAGGATATTTTTTGTCCAATTCACCGCCGATCTCATCTTTCGAATAGGGACGCATGTAATCAAAATGAATACGGTTGGGAAGCAGCCAGGCACGGTCTTCGGGTTTAAATTTTGTCAAAACCAGATTCCGCACAGCCGTCGACATCGATAGCACAGCATCCGCCTTGACAATCGCATCCCACAACATGTGTTTGGATGTATCATGGACCGATACGATAACCGGGATCCCATTGACTTTATTGTGGCAGGCCATTTCACACGGCCAAAACCCGCCGTAGGCCCGCACCACGTCAATTTTCAGATCTTTTAACCGCTTACGTAATTCATGCGGTTGGGTGCAAATGGCCTTCATGCCCAACAAGTCTGAATTATCTTTTTCCCGTGGCGAAAGGACATAGACGTCATCAAAGAATTTCATCGGGTTAAAATATTCCCGCAACCATTTGGCGCCGTAACCTGCGCTAAGGTAAACGTCAATGGGATCAGTCGGAATGACAGCTAATCGTCTCATAAGCGTTTATCCTTGTTCTAATGTCCATTGTGTGGGTAGCTTGATGGATCCGCGGGCGTTGTGGGCCCGTCCCACGACAAATCGATAAGATTTATCATGCCAATCAATCAAATTATCCGGGATCTCTTCTCCAATAAAAGTTGTACAGAGATAGTTATTCATTGGTAAATGAAACTCCGGCAACTTGATCTTAATTTTTATTAAGCCATTTAATTCCCCATTAAAATTTACATTCTCATAATCACTGTTAATGCAATAACTAAAGCCGCGATCATCGTAAAAGTAAACGCCAAAAATTGGATTATTTAATTTTTCTTTTATCTGACATTCGAGAGTAATATTTAATTCTTGTCCCGTTTCGAGAAATGATACTTCCTGACCACTTTTGTCGTAAAACTTTAAAGAGATGATCTCCGCTTTCTTATATTCCTTCGACTTCAATACCGGATTTATTGTTGTTTTCTTTGACTTGTGCTCTAAGACGTCTTTAATGTAATCTGAGATGGCATCTTCACTTGAACCAAAATATTTTTGCGTACCATTAAAAAGGTAAAGTGCTTTACTGGTATATTCCCGTATGACATTTTCATTATGAGCCACAAGAATGATTGTCGTTCCATTCTTTCTAATCTCAGCTATCTTTTGATAACATTTAATTTGAAAATCTTTATCGCCCACGGCCAGGACCTCATCAATCAGCAATATATCTGGTTCACAATGTACGGCCACAGCGAAGCCGAGGCGCACAAACATACCGCTGGAGTAAGTCTTAACCGGCGCGTCAAGAAAATCGCCTATATCCGCAAACTCAACAATCGAATCAAACTTGCCGTCAACCTCTTTTTTGGTCATGCCCAGGATGGCCCCGTTAATGTAAACATTTTCGCGTCCCGTCAGCATCGGATGAAAACCGGCGCCCACCGCGATCAAAGCTCCCACTCTTCCCGTAACAGTAATCTTCCCCTTATCCGGCATGAAAATACCGTTAATCATTTTCAAAAGGGTTGTTTTGCCCGAACCATTGGAACCGATAAGGCCGAACGCCTCCCCTTTTTTTATTTCAAATGAAACATCATCAACGGCCCAAAATTCATCTTTCCTTAATTGATCTGAGTGACTCCGCAAGCCCATCATGTTCCGGCCGATATCACTCATTCCATATTGCATGGATTCTTTAAAGGACCGACAATACTTTTTCGATACGTTCTCTACTTTAATAACCACAGGCTTGTGCATTTTCAAATCCTTTCCGCTATTTTTGCTTCACTAAGATGAAATAAGATCAGACTCATCACTAAGAGAATCACGGAAAACACACTTGAAACTAAAAATCCCTTGAACTCAACAATTTTTCCTGTTAAAGCAATATCCCTTGCGGCAGAAATGAAATAATACAAGGGATTGAAGTTTGTTAAACTCATCAGGATCCCAAACTTTGGTTTAGCGTATAAAACCGGCGTTAAAAACATAAAAAAGGTTAAAATCATTGGTAAGGCCTTGCTGACGTCACGTACTACGCTGTTTAACAGGGCGAAAATAAACCCTAACCCGAAGCTCAAACAAAGTAGCGGCAATATGACCAACGGCAAAAGCCAAATGGTTGGTGACGGCATCATTTGATAAAAACCAAAAAGAAAACCGACAAATATTAGTTGGATAAGAAATGAAATCAACGATGAGCCGGAAGAAGCGAGGACGAGCGACTTTTTCGAAAAATTGATTTTTTTAATCATGTCCCCTGCCCTTACGAGGGAGTCGGCGCCAGAAACCAAACCGTTGGCAAAAAGATTCCATACCGACACCCCCAAAAGGGCATAGAGTGGATAAGGAATTTTAATTTCCCCAGCCGAAAATACTCCCGAAAGATTCAAGATAATAAATGTGCCCACACTCATGAACGGGACGATCAGTGTCCAGCCAATCCCGACAAAAGACTGCTTATAACCCGCAAAAAAGTCCCTTTTAAATAATTGAAAGGTAAGCCATCTGTTTTTTATGATTTCGCGTATGGCTTCAAGAAAAATTGATAGATACCCGTTTTTTATCGCGTTGTCCGATTCGTAAATGACAATATTGTTTTTCATTTTTAACTCCGTTTATGCCCACAGATTTTATGGCATCTCAGTTATTTTTTCGTTAAATACGAAATATTATGATGTCTTTATTAACGCTATACTGCCATACCCTTCCCTAATTTCCTTCACGATATTCATGATCTGAAAGTTCCCGGTATTTAATAGTTCGTGGACTGCCTTTTTAACATCTGGGTGCGTCGAATCGTAGTCATCGAATATAACAATCCCTTGAGGCTCCAAGTATGGAATATAATTATCGATATCCGCTTTTACCGCTTCATAGGCGTGGTCACCATCAATATGCAGAATTGTTATTTTATTTTCCCAATTCTTAATGACTTCACGGGAATCGCCCCTGATCGGTTTCACAAAATTCCCTAATTTATTTCTTCTCATTCTTCTCATAAACGCTTCGTAGGTATCAAATTTTCTTTCCCAACTAGGAGTTCCGGTAAATAGATCTATGGCTATGAATGATCGAAATCCGTTTCGTATTCCAGCTACCGCCAGCCAAGTTGTGGAACAGCCATGATACGATCCAATTTCAACAATGAGTGTTTTCTCGCCGCGATATTCCATTACAATCTCATATAAAAACTTACATTTTCTCTCATCCATCATGCCATCATAGCGCGGCACAATGAACCCATATCTGATGCTCAAATATAAGCGTTGCCACTTTTCATAGTTAAGGAGATCTTTAAAGATGTTCATGTTTCCCCTTACGCGTAGATACAATCTTTTTATTCATCATTTTTAATTTCCTTTTTCTGAATACTATAACCGAAGATCTTTACTATCCATCCATTCCAATCAAACGACAAGTTTCATTCATATCTTGACCATCAGGATAAACCAAAGCACATACTTTTTTAGCCCAAGATGATTCTTTCTTGCGAAGCAAGATATCGGAAACAGTTAAAATATCAGTTTTCCCCAAATGGAATTGATGGGCCTGTATTAATGATGAGAACGACTCTTCATAACGTGATGTTTGTGCAAAAGCCCTTGATAAAACAAAATATCCACGCGGATCCCTGGGAGCCTGTCGTATCATCTTTTGACCAACATTCATCGCTGAAGAATAATCATTCATCGATTCATACATAAAAGCCAATTGACGCATTACAGTGAGACTTCTGGGAAAAAGTTGCAATGCCTGTTTATATAAGCTTAAGGCTTGGTCATTTCTTCCCCTGCTGTGTTCAATATGTGCTTTGGATAAAATTGTTTCCAGATGGGCAGGTTGAATACGTATTGCCTCAGCCAGTTCATTGGCCGCCTGCTCATTAAAACCTAAATCATGCAAAGTATTCGCACGATTACGGTAAAGCATCGCCGATTCAACATGACGCAATAACAGCGCATCTGCTGGTTTTGTTTTCCATTGTGATAAATCCACAGAAAGTCGTTTAATCGCCTCCTTATTCTGCGGCACATCCTTAAGAAAAATAACCGCATCATAATCAAAATAGATCAGTTTCCAATCGGGATCTGCATGAATTTGATTCAAAAGTTTAACAGGGGTCTGTTTATTTAGAAAACTCAGGAATACTCCAGTAATGTTGAATTTTTTAACTTGCTTTTGAAATACTTCCCAGTTGCCGTCTTCGTCAATTTCCCTAAACATTTTAAAGAATTCCGCCCCATACGCTTCCGTCCGGCCATCGATGAATACTCGAATATTTGGATAATTTTGAGAAATTAGATAATGCCCAATACTTAAATTGTTGAAAAAATTCCCTTGAATATTATGTTCTGTCAAAAATTTTTGAGCTTTGCGCGGATACTTTTGGGTGGATAACTGGCCGTACGCGCTCGTAAATTCGCCTGATTCAAAATCAAAATTCTGAAAGGCCAGCATTTCTTTCCCCCTGGAACCTATCCAAAAGATTAATCCAATCAGCAGAGCAAAGTGAATAGTATGCTTTAATATGAATTTCCTTTTTGACATAGGTGCGCTGTCATCAAACCTTATATGAGATAGATTTTGGATAATGGATAAGTAGGCCACTGGCACAAAAAATAACATATTACGGACCGCTCCCCAGGAAAAACACAGAAAAAACAGCCAAAGCATTAATACGCGAAGGTCAATTTTACGCCAATTTAAAATAAATCCAAAAAACGAAAAAATAATCAATATTTTATAATATAGATGATGGTGCGGATCTAGGATATTGCCTCTGGAGACAGAACGATGGAGTTCCCCGATATAAGAAAACATGAACTTTGATTCCTGAGGGTCGCCTAGAAGGATTTTAAACGGATACAAAAATCCGTCTATAAATTGCAGATTCATAAAACCAGCGACAAGCAAAACCACCCCGATTTTCAACAGCCGGTGATACTCGTCATCAGAGAGCCTGCCAATGGAATTCCAATCATAGGGCAATGGGATGAAACGCTTGACTGACTCAGCGAACCAGATAAGAAAAATAAAAAGTGGGCCCAAAATAAAAAACCCGTGAATATTAACCCACAACACCTGTAAAATAAACAACAGATAAATCAACCAGGATCTTTTCAGGAACAGCCATAATATGGAAATTTCAACCAGCGCAAACAAAAGACTGACGATGTCAGGCCTGATCAAAGTTCGGTTGGGATCAACCAACATCCCCATAAAGAGAAGCCCAACCACAAGAAGAATCCGGTCTTTCCTGTAACCAAGGAAAAACAGGATAATAAATATTGTTAAAGCAATGAAGACCTGCAGGGTAACAATCCCCTGTTCCCCAAAAATCTTATAAACGGTATAAACGATCACCTGCCAGAGCCATTGATGATTAAGCCATGGTTGACCGGCTATCGAAAAAGAGAAAATGTCTGTAATGGGCACGCCATTTTGGACAATATACTGCCCTGTCCGGATATGAAATAACGTATCCTCGTCCGTGACATTTTTATGGGCGCGCAAAGTGACGACAGCGAACAATAGCGCTATGGCGATAAACCCTAATCCTAAATTTAATTTTTTTAGAAATTGTGTAAACATATCTTTTTCCCTGTTACCTCAGCCAATCTGAATACTCCTCGCGCTAAGATGACACTCCCCTACTTGCCGAATACGCCAGTTCCATCACACCAAAAGCATCCCTGACCCTTGCGTTGATCTCAAAATTTTCTATGTAAGAACTAAAATTTAAAATCAAACTGCGGATTGTTTTTGCGAATTTTGTCTTTAACCACCTTTGACAATACCCCTGCCGTCTCGAAAGCCTTCCTGGCTTGCGTTTCGTTATTGGCGTCCAAAGAATCGTAAAAAAATATATTGCGGCTGCGCCGCATACGGTCAAAATACTTGATCAAAAGGTCAAAATCCTCTCCCAAAAGTTTGCCCGTAATCTCTACGACAATTTTATGTTGCTGGCCGTCCGCCGGAAGATAACCATAAGAAAATATCAATGCCCGTCCCAAACGCAACATAGCCTGATAAGCAATTGTCGACGCCCACTCAGGGTCGGAATTCAAAACAACCCCAAAAGTTTTAAGGTCTTTTTGGGCACGCCCGATCTGCTGTTCGATCTGGTCGAAATTGGGACGCTGTTCTTTGACCAGCCCCTTTTTAAGATATTCCCTCCAATCCTTCATAAATCTCCTTTAAGAACGATATATTTGTTAAATAATACTTCCGTTAGAAACGGGTCTTTATTCTTGCGGCGCTGTTTAAAATCACGTTCGTCGTAAAGTTTATAATTCACCTCACGCCCTGATACCTTCTCAACACGCGAAAGCTCATCAACAAGCTTGTCTTCGGATTTCAAATCATTGGCCACGACCATGAGGTCAATATCGGAATCTTGACGCATACTGTCCTTGGCATAACTTCCATAAATGAAGGCCTTCTTAATACCATCTATCCCGTTAACGATCTTCTTTAACTGGGCCTCAATCCCAACAGTTTTACGGACAACGGCCTTAATTTCTTTAAACAAAGGATGCCTGGCGTTAATTTTAAAAAGACGCTGAGCCCCTCTCTTACGGCTGAGAACCCATCCCTGCTTTTCCAGTGAGTTGATCCCCCTCTGAAAGACACCGGGATGTTTTCCGATCATGCCGCCCAACTCACTGAGGTAATATTCAGTTTCCGGGTTATCGGACAAGATGGCCAAAATTTGTGATTGGTAAGGAGTGAACATATTTATCCTTTATGCATAAAAATTTATGCTATTAGCATAATATTGTCAAGGCTTAAAACCATCGAACGTCAAACTCATCAGATCCCAGGATCGGCCTTTTGTCTCCATGGCCCCGGCGCTTTCCACGTATCATTAAATTTTTCCCCCTTGCTTATGGCCGCAAGCGGTTTGATGAGAAATTTCTCAATCACTTTCGCTGTTTCACTGAGTTTTTCAGGGGTATTCTTGATTTGCCCTTTTGTCAGAAATGCTTTCCATAGCGTTTGGCGATCGGAGGTTTCATCATAAATTTCTTGGGCAAACAAAAGACTCTTTTGCGGCAATGCTGTTTTGCGATGGGCAAATGTTTTCTTGAGCGCTTCGGCAAGGATGGCTCCTTTAAAATCAAACCGGCGGGCCATCAGCCAAAGGTCATAAAAATCCTTCATCCGGCTGTTCAATAACCCCAATTGGATCATCGTTTCAAATTTCTCGCTTACAACCGTTTCCGGAGCGTAGCCCTTAAGCCTCGGAGCCGGAAAATCAAGAATAACCGGATAATCAATATTCCTGGGGAGTGGATAAACTGTATCGCCAAATCCAAAATCAATCCGCATGGGAATTCTTGATTTTCCCAAAAATCCCAGAAATTTTACTCTTACTCCTTCATAATCCGCGTCTTCTTTTATTTTTGCTCCTGAAACCGAATCCGGATCAAACGCAAGACCATCGGGAGTTACTTGAGCGATGCAGACCTCTTTGACAACCTTTTCTATTTCTGTAATTTCGTTACTGTAATGAGCCAATAAATCAATATCGAGGGTGGGCCTTCTTTCCGGCACCCTCCAGGCAGTAAAAAGCAGCGCCCCTTTTAAAACAAACTCATCGGCAAATTCGGCCTGACTAAAACGGTAAAGAAACCTTTCCATCGCGTAATTTCGCAGGATTTCCAGAAAAGGAATACCAGCCTCTTTTCTTTTATTGTGCAGCTTTGCCCGTACGGAATCTTCGACATTTTTAATCTCTTTTATCATATTAATGTTTCCAGGATAGGCTTAATGATGTTGGTCACCCGGCAAATCGAGGCATATTTCATGATTTCCCTATGCGATACTTTCTTTTGCTCGAACGCGGTTTTAAGGGCCGATCGGGCAACATTCATTCCTATCTGATTACGAAATTTGAAACAATCGACGATGGTTTTGGCAAGGCTGTACACTCTTATTTTGTAACCATCGATATTATGTTCTTCAATCCCTGCCTCCCAGGTCTTTTGTGAAAACCGATAATACCTTACCGGGAAGTTATGAATTTCTTTTGCCCTTGATTGGGCGGGGATGGCAACATCCGTGTAATGAGGGATCTCATCTGTCACCTCATAAAACGAAAGGGCCGTGATAAGACAAATGACCCCTTTGGGAACCACAACGGAAACGGCGACAAGGTCAGGATGGGACATGTCCGGAGTTTCAGTAAGACTGTATATCCCCCGGCTGATCCGTTCAATCTGCCCCGATTCCAGAACTTTGCCGATAAAGGCTTTATAAAACCCCGCTTTTATCAGGTCGGGGTATTTAGCAAAGCCGCCTTTTCCCCTGATAAATTCGATAAGTTGAGCTTGTTTATCTTTCATAGTATTAAATTTCCCTAACTGTTAATATATATTTATAATTATATACGATTAGGGAACTATTGCAAGCCTATTGGATAATTCGGGATACTGAACCCCCTGGAACCCGTCCCTTTGAATATCCGCTTGCGCGAGTATGACATACGATTAATTTGGACAACAATGATAACCGTATTCCCTATTCCACTTTGTAGGCCAGCCCCTTGTCCAGGAGCGCTTGATTCAGTAATCGGCCTTCGCTTAAAATCCGCTCTTTGTCGGTCTCGCCCTTTAGATACCAAAGATCAACCAGATAACGGCCGAATTTTTCAGACTTGTAGGAACGGATAATAACGACCGGCTCCGGTGGTTTCGAGACTGAAGGCTTCACGCTGCCGGCCGGCGGCTTTGTATTTTTGAGATCCGACGCTTTGAGCTCACCGGGCATCATCAGTTCATTATTTACAAATTTTTTCGCCTGGTCGCCTTTCCTGGTTCCATGTTCCGGACAATTAATGCCTCGCAAGCGCACCTTATGCTCCATTTTTGTGCTGAAACCGACGTCGATATCCAAAAAGAATGTATCAGCGTCCACAACTTTCAACACTTTCGCAGAATAGGTATACAGCCGCTGCGCAATTGCCTTTAATTGAGCGCTCTCTTTTTTCTTTTGTCCCTGCTCATTCTTCCTGTTCTCATAATAATTATTGCGCATTCTCCGGCGCAATTCATGGCTGCTCCAGCCGTGGATGGCGGCATTCTTTAAATAAAACTCCCGGACCTTCTTATCGTTCGTATAAAGAAGCGCGGCGTAATGCGACCAATTAAGGGGATATCCGTCAATATCTTCTTTATAACCGTTCGGATACTGTTTGTAAAAACGAACATATTTTTCCAATGAACCCGGCGCAGCCCCGACATCAAGCGCGATATTCTTGATGAGCTCCCCGGTTTCACGCGTATAGGCCCAGGCATCCCGTCCTGCCGTCCAGAAAGCCTTAAGCGCTGCCCGGCAGGCATCGTTATCGGTGTCATAGCGGTCAATCGGATCAAGAAGAGACTTAAGCCCGGCAATCAAAGTTTTGTAGGACATAATATTTGAGCCTCATTGATCATTGATCTGTGATTAAACGCATATCAGAATATCGGCTCTTTAGAAATTTGAATGGGTAACTAATGCATTGCACAGGGACTGTAAGGGACTATGTCCGGGCGAGTTCCCTGGCCTAGTCCGGCCAGGACAAGGCCGTAGCCAGATGTTTTCCTCAACGATGACTGCCGGAGATTACACTGCTGGCTCAAACAACCTTGGCTTCGCCAAGGGAACTCGCCCGCCGTGTAATCTCCGGCAGTCCTTCCAGGAGAAAACATCTGCGCGAGGACTGTCTGAGCCCGGATATAGTCCCTTACAGTCCCCCTCGCAAGTACCCACTCAAAATTTCAAAGAACCAGAATATCCTTCATTTTAAGATGGCTTTCTCACCGTTGGCGAATGCTAATCCCAGCGCATCAAAGGCATCCCGGATCCTTGCGTTGATCTCAAAATTTTCCATCGCAAAACGGGCCGCTTTTCCCCCGATCTCCATTCTTCCTTCAGCGGAAAGTCCTAACGCTTTTCTAAGGCCGCTCAACATACCCTCTGTGCTTTTTTCAACCAGAAAACCGTTCTCCCCGTCCCGGATAATTTCACCGGCCCCCGGGCACCGGGTTGACACGCAAACCAGGCCGGTCGCCATCGCTTCGATCAACGCTATGCCCAGCCCTTCATTGTCGCTGGAAAGCGCGTAAATATCGCTCATTTTGAAATAGTCGGACACATTATCAACGTGTCCCAGAAATTTAATTTTATGTGCGCACGGCATATTTTGCGCCAAAGCTTTCAGATCGTTCTCCAGCGGCCCGCTCCCGAGGACCAAGAGCGTCAAGCCGGAACATCCACGGGACAAGGCATCGAATGCTTCGATCGTCCGATGGATACATTTCACTTTTGTAAGGCGTGAGGCAACAATCATAACCGTTTCCTCAGGCGGGATCTTTAAGGCTTCACGCATTTTAGAACGGACCTCTGCCGACGGACGATAATGTCCCAGATCAACCCCGTGATATTGGACCAAAATTTTCTCCGGAGGATAATGCCACCAGGAAACCAGCTTCTCTTTGATCTCCTTGCTGACAACCACGACCTTTCTGGAAACATGAGCCCGTGATGACGCTAACCATATCTGAAGATGCCACCAGATCCCGACTCTCGGGATCAACCCGAAGTAGCGTTGACTCTCTTTGGGATGAGGCATGGGTGGCCCGAGATTTTCGTGCATGTAAACTTCTCCCGGGGCGGCAAAAAACCCGGCTAAAACGTATACAAGATCAAAGGAAAAAAGCCAGCCTTGTATCAACACAACCGACGAAGGTTTTAATTTTTTCAAAGAAAAAAATAAATTTAAAAACCTTTTAAAGAAAAAGCCCTCCCTGTATTCAAGAGGCAGCTCAACCACTTTGACCGGGATATTTTTTGCCTGCAGCTTTGTTTCAAACAGGCTTATCCAATCGTTTGAAATAGCAAGCGTAACTTTACATTGGCTGTAATCCATGCGTTCAAACCAATCCAGCATTAATTTTTCCAATCCGCCCCAAATAGGGGCTTCCTCGGGATTCCGCAGAAAAACAATATGCTTAAGTTTTGGACGCATGCTCGTTTTTTACCATCGATAATCAAGAGACTGGCTATAAAGTTTTTCGATATGTTTGATATTTTCATAAACATTGAACAATTTCAGGGCTCTTTCTCTGCCCTGATCTCCGCGTTTGCGCGCTTCTTCAGGGTTTTCAATAAAAAAATTGATGGCATCCGCGAACGCCTCGGAAGTGCGGGGGTTCAACAGTATCCCGGCCTCGTTGTTGCCGATCACTTCCGGGATCCCGTCCACATCGGTCCCGATGACCGGCTTGCCGCAAGACATCGCCTCAACCATCGAAGTCCCAAGGGCCTCGCGTTCACTGGGCTGAACCAAAAGGTCTATTTCATTCATAAAAAAATTAATGTCGTTCCGGATGCCGGTAAAAATAACATGTTCAGTCAAATTATAATCTTTGATCATTTTGAATAATCCATCGCGGTATTCCAGGTTGCTCTTGCCGGGATGATAAAGATCGCCAACAATGACATATTTTGTGTTCGGATGTTTTTGAGAAACGATGCGCGCGGCATTGATCAAGAGGTCCTGGCCTTTGATCTTATCAACCGCTCCAATAATACCCACGAAGAATTCATTCGGGCGGATCTTCAATTCTTGACGGATCCGATCCCCGCGCAAGTAGGGATTAAAATGGTTGATATCAATGCCGTCGTGCAATATCAAAGATTGTCCTTGCCGTCGGTTCATCAAAAAATGCAATTTCCGTTTCTTAAGAAATTCCCGCTCGACGAACCTGGAGATGAATATGGCCTTGGAGGCTTTGCATATCACAAATTTCTCAAATGTATTAAGCCAAAAATGACTTCGCATATGCACAATGAGCGGCAGGCGCAATATCAAAAATCCCAGCCAGAACTTGCTCATATTGATGTGCAGATTAGCGTGAATCAAATCAATATCATATCGATGGACCAGGTGAAAAAATTCCTTGTTCAATTTCAAAAAACGGATAACATTTTCCTTCGTAAACTTATTAAGAGGAAATCCGTATTCTAAATACATCGTTTCGACACCTAACTCTTTGAGTTTCTCATCCAAGGGCCCGGGATGGGGCAAAAGCACGAAAGGCCGGTATTTGTCTTTATCCAAAGTACGGATCATATCAAGCAATCTGGTTTCGGCCCCGTAGATCACGGAACTGCTGTTAAGATATAGAATATTTTTGATGTTCTTGTTGCTGGGAAGGCTTTCAAAAAACTTGTTATTTGTCCGGTCATAGAACCATTCTTCGCGCCACGAGGCACTCAAAAGTTTTTTTGGATACGCCCAATCGACCCGGCAGGCCTTATGATATTTCTTTCGCGTAAAATGTGTGATGCCCACAACCCTGTAAAATAACGCTGCCAGGGTATTCGCTCGCTTGGCATAAAGAATCCATGTCATCCTTAACGTAACAGGAAGACAATCAGCGGGTTTGATTTTTTGAGCAAAACATTTATGGATACTCTGCATATTTCTGTAAAAAAGCTGATAGAGAGCCTCTTCCGAAATCTGTTTAACCTTTGGCAAAATGGACCGGTTCAATTTTTCGGAAAATCTGCAGTCATTCCGAAACATGTTCTCTTCGTTTGACGAAAGGGCGCCACCGTGAATCCGATAAAGACAGCCCACATAATCTGATTTTTCAAAAACATAACCCAGCATAACCGACCTGAGCCATAAATCTGAGTCCTCATGGGTTAAAAGAGATTCATCGAAGCCTCCAATCTCATCCAGAATACTGCGGCGGACTAAAACGGTGTGAACTGGACATTGATTGCCTTCAATAAATTGTGCTAGCTGATCATCCTTTAAATACAAATTGATACTGATCTTTGCTCCGCTTTCAAATCCTAAATCATAACTCGTTGCAGAAATAACCGACGATGGTTTATCCTTTAAATGTTGAACCTGACGCTCCAACTGCTCGGGATAAAGCAGATCATCACAATCCAAGAATTTCAAATACGTACCCTTGGCGTGCCTTATTCCGGTATTCCGTGCCCCGGCCAGTCCTTTATTCTGCTGAAATACATACTGAATCTTTCCTTCTTTCACCCAAGACTCTAAAACGACCTTTGTATCGTCCGTGGAGCCGTCATCAACAACAATGATCTCAATATCCTTAAATGTCTGGCTCAACACACTTTCAACGGCACCCCGTATATATCGAGCACCATTAAAAACCGGAATAATCACACTGACAGTGGGCATATTATTCATTATTAGTCCTTTAACCAATGATCTAGATTCCTTTTAAACTCATCGCCGCTCCAATCCAATACTCCAAATCTGGGGAGGAAAAATGGGTCGCTGTTGCGCGCGACTCTCTGCGACACAACCGTGCAGGCATTCTTAAATTTATTTTGCTTAAGGATATTTAAAGTTTCTTCTGAATAATCACCATGCGGATACGCAAAACTTGTGATCTCCCGCCCCAGCATTTCTTCCAAGGCATTCTTGCTTTCAACTATTTCCTCTCTCTGTTTCTCTGAGGATAGACGAGAAAGCATCGGGTGATGCACCGTGTGCGCTCCGATCTCAAAAAGTTTAGAGATCGCCAAAGACTTCAATTCCTCAGCAGTCATTGCGAAATACTCTGGACGGGAGTCTACGGATTGTCCCGCCCATTTAGCGATTTCCTGCAAAACCACTTTTTTTTCTTCGACCGACAAATAGCTCAATATTTGCCATATGACATAGTGAAGCCGTGCTTTGGATAACACCGTGTCATTGGGAGGAATCCCGCCCGCCAGGGCCTGGGCTTCCGTTATCTTCTCATCATGTTGCAAATTTATCCGCCATCGGTATTCTGTTCCGCCAATCTTCACATTGAATACTTCAGGGAGTGACTTGGCCGCTATCGTAAGCCTTCCGATTTCATCCCACCAAAATTCTTCCCGCGTATCAGTAGCGCCGGTGGTTATAAAAAATGTGGCAGCGATACCATATTTTTCCAGGATCGGCCTGGCATTATAAAAATTATCAGCATAACCATCATCAAAGGTGACAACCATTTCCTTGGGACCAAAGGAAAAATGTTTTAGATTTCTTCCCATTTCCTGCATTTTGACGGGCCGGCCGTATTTTTTAAGAACCTGCACATGCTCTTCAAAATGACCGGGTGAGACACTGAGCGACCACGGATCATATTGCAATTTGGCAACACGGTGATACATGAGAATGACTCCCTTGCAATTTAATTGCGCTAGAGATTTTCTAAAACGCCAATCGCCTTGAATTTTCATAGGAGTCTCTTTACAATTTATTTTTGATGCATTTTGTATTCGAAATGAGAATCAGCACTACTAAGAACGCGTTTTAATGACGACTCAAAATAAAAAAATGAATGGACATCGGCAATATATTGCCTGGCCTGTTGTCCGTAGCGCTCCTTGTCAAATTCTCCGTTTATCATTTTCTCTATGGCCGCGGAGAATTTATCCACTGTTTCTGAGTTGTCACCATCCCCCAAAATCTCACCCACATAAATACCGAATCGGCTTGTAGTTTGGTCAGGATCCAAAGCGGCGATGGCCGGTTTCCCATAGGAAAACCCCTCTAATAATGACACTGGAACCCCCTCGTGAATGCTGGTGTTAACAACAGCCCAAACACGATCCAACAAAGCGGCTTTGTCATCTCCGTCAATTCTTCCCATAAATTTAAGATTGGGGATATCTTTGTATCTCGCAATGACTGGGTCCATGAGGCTGGGTTGATGGGTCTTGCCAGCTACATAGAAATCCGCATCTTTAAATTTCTTAGCCAATTCAAAATAAATCCATGGCCTCTTTATAGGATCCAACCGTGCCAGGAAAAGGAATGACGGTTTCTCGGAAAATGACGGCCTTTCGATGGATGGCAACGGAATCGGTTTTGGCCAATGAAACGGGTTAATATCCTCCAGCCCGTATTGTCTACGGGCAATTTCACCAAGATGATTCGCTTCTGCGGCAAAATAAATTTTTCTCCCATAAGTACGGCTGATCTTTATCATTTGTCGCAGGGATTCAGCCTCTTTTTCACCTTTATTGATAAGTTCTTCGACATTACTGACACCCCAAGCCCTTATTTCCAGGTCAATAGTGGAAACTTTCTCCCAAACCTTCCTGTCTTTTGGATCCTTGATCCAGACAACCCAAGGGATATACGGAAAGTTTTTCAAATAATATTCATAAGATCGATAATGGTCGATCCCGATAAAAACGTTAACGCCTCTTTGAAAAATCAAATGCGAACACGCCTTCTGAAGGGACGGACTGTCTTGATGCGGCAAGAAAACAAGGTCAGCGCTATGATATCGTTTGACTGTAACTTCAGAAATGTCTTTTCTCTCGCACATCAGGACATCGGCCTTAAACGACCCGTCCCCGTTATTGAAATAATCTGTAACAAATTTGAGAGTCATTCCATAGCCACCGAAAGGCATTAGATCGCGATGTTCAAATTCTTCCGTAAGAAACCCAATTTTCCAGCCTTTGCCTTTTCGGAATACTCCATTCAGTAAAAACTTTATTCTGGAAAACTGAACAACAGACTCCTTCAGAAGGGAGCGAATAAAGCCCTTCTTTTTCTGAATATCCGTGAAGAATAAAAACCGTGTAAAAAATAACCAGCCCCTTCGAAATGAGGACTGCGTCCACTTGGCATATGCTGGCACAATTTGCTTCTGAATAATTTCTGTCCATACCTGGACTCTATTTTCCACGCTAAACTCTCTGGCGCGATCATTCCCCTTCTCCATCATGTTCTTGCGCAAGAGCGGTTCGCTTATTAAGCGTTTTAGCTTTTCAATAATTTCCGGGATGCTTTTGGCTTCCAAATAATCCATTTCCGATTTCTTGATATCTTCAAATGCACTTTCCGGAGATAAGATCGCCGGGACACCAGCCAGCCACGCATTGATGAGTTTAGATGCCGGTTTACGGTTAGGAGAAAAAAATCCCATATCTTCATGTTTTGATGTTGCCGAATTTAGTGGCCGAACGGCAACCACAGCATCAACTTCGTTATAGTCGTGCCAATTTTCCAGCGATACCATTTTCCATCTCAACCCAAGGTTTTTAACCTCTGTTTCCAGGCTATCAACTTCACTGAGAAATTGTTCAGGGTTGCCCATATAACAAATATTCTCGAATCGGTCTCCCCGCCTGGGATCCCTTGGGATCAAACCGGGCTGAGGCCAATAATTCACAAATGCAGAATTGATTAACAAACGCTCAATACCGTGACGGATCGGATCACGCCTATTTTGGACAATAACAAAATTGGCAAAAAGGCACTGAAGGGTCCGATCCGGTTTAATTTCGACAATAAATTGCTTTGCGGATGCCCGTTGAGAAAATGGTAAAAAATCACCGTGCGCAATGATAATCCCTTCATCCGGCAATGAAGCCGTCAATTCACAAGGAAAGCCATTGGCCCGCAGATAAATAAATGTCTGTACTGTCCAGTTATACGGCCCTACCCAGGTACATAGCTCGTCCCTGTTAGCGATTTGGGCCGGTGAAGTCCGCGTAAACCCGTCGATCCAGACCCAGTATTTTTCGATGGTATCCGGAACGCCATTGATCAACTCCGAGGAAGGAATATAAAAATATATTTTAGGAGTTAAATTATTCATAGGAACTAAATCCTTTTTCGCTAAACACACACCATTGTGATCAGCGAACAAGTTTGGATGTATTCTTTTCTCTGATATCAGGGTCAAGTTTATTCATTTTGTGAGCTGATATTCTCATCAAATAAAATAAATTTCTCCTTAAAGGTGATTTTGCCCATCTAACATACTCTGGAATAATTTGCTGCTCAATAATTTCAACCCATTTCTGGACATTGCGTTCCGCGTTAAATTCACCGGACCGCTTTCTCCCATTCTCAACCATAGCGCGGCGCAACTTAATATCTTTCATTAAACATTTAAGCCCTGCGATTATCTCGGGGATATTTCGCGCCGGAATATAGTCTAATTCTGATTTTTTAATATCTTCAAAGGCAATATCAGGTGATACTATCGCTGGAACACCCGCCAACCAGGCATTGGTCAGCCTTGCGGACGGTTTACGATCGAACATCAACGAATCATTCGAGCGAACGGCAACAACAGCATCAACTTCGCTATAGTCGTGCCAATATTCCCGCGGTGTCATTGCCCAATTTAATCCAAGCCCTCTGATCTCTGAACCCAAAACATTCGCTTCTTCCAAAAATTCTACGGCATTACCCATAAAACAAATATTTTCAAATCGATCTCCTCTATTGGGATCCCTGGAAACTAATCCTGGCTGCGGCCAATTATTCACAAAAGCAGATCGTATTAAAATACGCTTGGCCCCGTTATGGACCGGGTCTCGGCCATTCTGGACAATAACAAAGTTTGCATAAATACATTCAAGAAACTTATCAGGTTTGAGCTCAACAATAAATTGCCTGTTAGATGGTTTCAAAAAAACCGGCAAAAACTTGCTATGCGAAATAACAATCCCTTCATCTGGTATAAAAGCCGTCAATGCGCACGGGAAACCTTGATTCCGCAAATAGATATATGCCTGAATGGTCCAACTATACGGCCCCATCCAGGTGCATGACTCTCCCGAAGGGAGCTGTACAGGCATCGATTTGATCGCACCATGTATCCACCCCCAGTATCCTTGTATTGTTGCCGGAACTTTATCGATCAATTCCTGGGAAGGGATATAAAAATATATTTTTGGCATTGGCCTGTTGATAGCGTTCATAGCTTTCTCATATTTTTAAATTAACGACCGGTACCTCTCTTCTAACGCAACCAGCCCATTTTTAAAATCATGGTTTTGCTCGACAAAGTCCCGGCCCTTTCTCCCCATTGCTCCCCAACGGTCTTGATTATCCAAAAGATATTCAATATTACTCGCCAGCCCTGGAACATCTCTTTCCTGCGATAAAAGAGCGCTTTCATTCGGCACGACAACATTAGGGATATCCGCGTGAAAGGTAGCCACGACCGGAAGCCCCATTGCCTGGGCTTCCAAGATAGTGGTGGGGGCCCCTCCCTCTGAATTGCCATCTGCCGCAGTAACGCTCGGATGAACGAAGATGTCTGCCTTTTGCATTTCATTCAGATAATCTTTATAGTTTAAAAAGCCCCACAATTTTACATAAGGGGACATTTGAGACTCCTGAATAAAAGATTCAACAAGAGGCCTCAACGGGCCGTCGCCAATGATCCAAAACTCGAAATCCTTTCTCCGATTGCGAACCTCTCTCAAGGCTTGAAGAGCATAGATCAAACCTTTCTTTTCAACGAACCGGCCGCAGAAAACAAAAATAGCCTTTTCATTGTTTTTTTTAGGCAGCCGTGAGCAAAAAGGAATCTTGTCCACTGGAATGGCAATGCGTTGAATTTTGATTTTATTCTTCGGACAGCCTAGTTCCATAACCCTTGATTTCATAAATTCACCTTCAACGAGAAAAAGATCGCCCTCTTGAAACAATATGGAATAACGATCGCGCCATTCTTGATGTTGCACCAATCTTGAAACGTCATACCCGTAAAAATTGGTAATGATAGGGACCTTTAGGTTTCCTCTCATTTTTAAAGCAGAAAATCCTTGCGGCCCGAAATGGGCATGGATCAATCGCACCTTTCGGTTTCGCAAAATCATTTCTTCGGGCTCCATATTCATCCCAAAACACTTACAAAGAACTTCGTAATAAAGCCATTGCTTTGTATACTTTTGTGGCCGTTGCGCAGGAACAAGATACAGATCGTTCTTTTCTAACGGAAATAAATCCAGATTCTTGAATTCCTCGGCAAAAAATATTAACCGAAAATTTTTTAAATTCGAAAGATATTGATAAATAAACGTCTGGGATTTTTGGCCAAATTCAGAGTTATAATGTGCGATCACCGGTTTATTTGATCTCATATTCATATAATAGGCCGTGCGGCTAAAGCCGTGCCAGTAATGTGGAAAATATGTTTTGGCAAATAACCGCCTGTTCCGGACAAAATTTTTTGAGCTTTAACAAACATTCTTTCCTGAGACGCTCCTCGTTCCCCGCAAGATTCTTAATAAAATATTCCAAATCGTTCATAAAAAAATCCCTGAAATGCGGCGTCTCGCAGGCCAAAGATTCTTCAAAACTTTGGATATCCCGGGCAATCAGGTTATCCTGATTTTGCTTGAGATTGTTGATCAGAGAGAAGCACGCATGATAGACCGAGACGCGCCGTCGCAAATCAAGCTCTTTGGCATAATCTATCTTTTTCGCTAACTTGATAGCTATCAAATCATTTGCAGTCGTTATCAATGAGGTGATGAGCGCTGGAATGTCTTTTCTTAATCCGCTCATCCAGCCGAAGTCCACTTGTTTGCGGTAACCTAAGGTTACGCCTTTGAGCTTGATCGCCGGGGCATCAATCGCAGAATGATACCAGGCAAAATAATCTGATTGGCCGTCATGCCTGGCTGCCCAGCCACCGCCTTCTTTAAACTTTGCGCGACGAAAAACCATCCCGCTGGTTGAATGATTCTCAGAAATAAATGGAAAAGATTGCCACGGATCCCACAGGTAAAAAGACACATCGCTTAAATCATAAGTCGGCGGAAATTTACGACAAAAATCGATCCCTGATATCGCTGCCTGGGCTTCTGGGTGATGAGTAAACGCATTGATAATAAGCCGTAAATGATCAGGATGCCACTGATCATCCTGGTCCAGAAAGGCGACAAAATCTACGCTGGAATGCTCTAAGCCATAATTCCTGGCCATACAGGCGCCTTTGCCTGGATTCTTTAGGATCAAGATTTCTGGCCGGTCATAAACAAGCTTTACAGAACCATCGGTCGAACCATCATCGACGACGATGATCTTATTTGGCTTTAATGTTTGGGCCAATACGCTATCAAGCGTTTCTCGAATATATGGAGCGCCATTGTATAAAGCAATAATGACATCAACAGATTTCACGAAAATTCCCTTTCATGAGGACATCTTTATTGGCTATGGAACCCCTTACTTTTCTATCTTTAATAAACTTTTAGTAATATGAATAACATCGTTCACATCTTGTTCGTTTAACTTGGGAGACAACGGTAACGAAACGGTGCGTTGAGAGATCCATTCGGCATTTGGAAAATCTCCCTGCTTATAACCATAAGTTTTACGATAAAATGGGTGCAAATGCAGGGCAACATAATGAACGCCCACGCCGATTTTTGCTTTCATCATCCTTTCCAGGAACTGATCCCGAGTTATCTTAAGCCGGCCCACATCCAGCAAGAGCGTATATAAATGATACGCATGCCTGGTGCCTTCCTCCGCGTCCTGCGGCAAAAAAACCGGCAGATCAGCAAAAGCCTGATTATATTGATCCCATATTTTCTTACGGCGCCTCCAATACTGATCAATGCGCGTCATCTGATGTAAACCAATCGCCGCCTGCAGGTCCATCATGTTGTATTTAAAACCGGCGTAAACGATCTCATAATGTTTATAACCCTGGTCGCTGAAACGCTTCCAGGCATCCTTGCTCATGCCGTGCAAACCCAGGACCTTGATCTTATTGGCATAAGTTTCATTATTGGTAATGACCATCCCGCCTTCACCGGTCACGATATTTTTTGTCACGTAAAAACTGAAACATCCCATATCCCCGAAGGTCCCGATTTTCCGGCCGTGATATTCCGTCTCGATGGCGTGCGCGCAGTCTTCGATGACCTTCAATCTTTTCTTGCGGGCGATCTTCATAATGGCGTTCATACTGCACGGGCGGCCGGCGAAATGAATAACAATGACCGCTTTGGTCCGGCGTGTGATCTTGCGTTCGATATCCTCATGGTCAATATTCAACGTTCCCCGTTCGCAGTCGGCAAAGACCGGACGGCCGCCGGCATGGATCACGGCATTCGCAGTCGCCGCAAAAGTCATGGTCGGAACGATCACTTCATCGCCGGGTTTGATACCGATCGCAAGTAGAGAAAGATGCAGCGCCGCCGTGCAAGAATTCAGCGCCAGCGCAAAACGGCATCCTTTATACTGCGCAAAGAGATCTTCAAAGGCCTTGACCTTCGGCCCTGTCCCGATCCAGCCGGATTTTAAACAGGCGACCACTTCATCAATTTCCGGCTGTTCAATTAAAGGGCTTCCGAACACTAAAAAATTTTTTCGCATACTTGCCGCCCCTGATCACCTCTGCAAAGTTCGATAATATCCAAAACGTTAAACCTTCCACTCCATCCGCGGAATAAAAACAGCCTCCGAATGGTGAACGTTTTCCCCATCCATGACGATGCGAAGCAAGTCTTTACTGCGCACGGCATACATATTGATCATCTCTCTGTCAAAAACAGAAAACTTGAGGATATAAATACCCGGTGCCAAACAAAGTTTTCCCATTTTAATTTTTATTTTTCCCCGGCCCTGGATGAAATCCATATCCACCTCTGACTCATCAGAGCGCGAAAAACAGCATAAAACACCATCGGAACGGCTGATATCGAGTATAAAAATGGGCTGTTCGATCCGTTCCTTGGCTTCGTATTCCAGTACGACCTCAATAGCATCCTCAACAGCAAATGTTTCTTTCTTATTTTGTTTGGCATCAGTAATCGTGACCGCAGAAAGATCAACCAGGGAGCCGGTCTCCACACTAACCCTGCCTTCAGCCTCGTTCATCTTTTGCCGGATATCTTCTTCATTATCCTTAATAATGATATTTTGATAAACAGGGATCACTTCATCCACCCCGCCATCTTTAATCAACTCTCCATTCTGTAATAAAAGCACGCGTTTGCACAAACTCTCGATCATGCCAAGCTGATGCGACACCAGGATAATGGTTGCCCCTGATCTCATAAGTTCGCGCATTTTATCAGCGCATTTGGCCTGGAAAGAATTATCCCCTACCGCCAGGACCTCATCGACCAAAAGGATCTCGGGGTCCATATAGGCGGCAACCGAAAATCCCAAACGTGAGTACATCCCTGAAGAGTAGCGCTTGACAGGGGTGTCGATAAATTCTTTAACGCCGGAAAATTCAACGATCTTGTCAAATCTTGCATCAATTTCTTTCCTGCGCATTCCCAAAATAGTGCCATTCAAATAGACGTTTTCACGCCCTGTCAGTTCCGGATGAAAACCGGCCGTGACTTCAATGAGAGCGGATAACCGGCCATTGATGCGCATTTCTCCTTTGGTCGGAACGATAATTTTTGAAAGGAGTTTTAAAATAGTGCTTTTACCGGCGCCGTTGGGGCCCATAATGCCAAGCACTTCACCTTTTTTAACTTGAAAATTCACGTCTTTAACTGCCCAGAACTCCTGGCCCTGGAGAATGTCTTCTTTAGATTTACGCTTAAAAAAATTAGGAATAGCATCGCGCAGAGAATTAAATTTCTCTCCCTTCCTGAACTTTTTCGATACCGAATTAAATTCAATAACATTATGCATAAAGTTCTCCATTAGCGTATAGCGTATAGCGTTTAGCGGTCAGTAAAAATCAAAACCGTGACCCAATTCTATTAATATACGTAGTTAATAATTTCATAGTCTCCGTATTTAAGTTGATCGCTTGATTGGCTTCTTCGCTGCCACAAAAACATAAATCCCTACTCAAAGAAATTTGGGTCTCCAGTTCTGCACAAGAACCCAAGGCAATTCTTAAATGATGAACATACTCCTTGGAACCACGCATGTACCCCTCAGCAATATTAGATGGGATTGAAACAGACGCCCGTCTTATTTGCGCTGTCAGACCATATGTTTCCTCTTTTGGAAACGCCTTTGTAAACTCATATACCAATTTAACCAATTCATAACTTTTCTTATACGCTTCTAATTCCTTATAGCTTGAAATTTTCATCTAATAACCCCTTCTTTACTAACCGCTAAACGCTATCCGCTATCCCCTGTTTAAATATTTTCTGCGAACACGGGTTCTTTTTTGAGAAAAACCCAGAAGCCGAATAAAAACATTACAGTAGAACTGCCGAAAGCATACAACAGCCAGCCCGGATCAGGAGCTTCTTGAATGACAACAACCCGGTTGATTGCCTCCAGAATGCTGCCCACTGGATTAAGAAGCATCACAAATTCCTGGCTTCCGAACGATTTAGCGTCATAAAAAACAGGCGTAAAAAAGATACCGAACATTAAAATGATTTCAACCACGTACTTAACGTCCCTGAAAAAAAGATTGGCAGCTGCAAGCAACAATCCTAAACCAAAAGTAAAATTGAACAAAAAAAACATTAAAAGCGGCAGCCAGAGGAGGTGAATACTGATGCCTACATTAAAAAAAGTGAACAGCACCGTCAAAACAACAGTGGAGATCCCAAAATCAAAAAAACAGGCAAACATCGATGACAGCGGCAATACCGCGCGCGGAAAATAGATTTTGGTGACCAGGGAAGTGTTGCCCACCAGCGATTGGACCGCGAAACGGATAGAACTGATAAAAAATGTCCATGGCAGGACTTTTACGGCAATGGAAGCAATGCCTCCAACGTCGAACGGCTGCTGGGCCGCAACGGCCATGGCTTTTTTGATAAAAACCCCGGCTGAGACCGCGATCACAGGCATAAAAATAGCCCATAGGAATCCCATCGCCGCTTGTTTGTAGCGCACTTTCAGATCCCGCAGCGTCAACATGAATAAAAGGTCACGGTAGCGAATGATATCTTTTATCCCCTTAACAATCATCTTATCTCCCCCACTTTTTTCGAAAATACTCTACTGTTTTTCCTAATCCTTCTTCAAAGCTGACCAGCGGTTTATAAGCCGTCGCCCCCTGGATCCTGGCGATATCTGAATTCGAACGGAATATATCCCCCACCCTGACCGGCAAAAATTTTGGCTGAACATTTTTTACGAGAATTTTATTGATACCGTTGACAATGTCCAAAACCGTATATTCCTTGCCAACAGCCGCGTTAAAGACCTCGTGCTTAAGGCCCGGAGTGGTTGCCGCAATGATATTGGCGGAAACAACGTTATCGATATAGGTAAAATCTCTGGATTGTTTGCCTGTTCCGTAGATCGGCGGCGGATCGTTGTTCAAAATGCAGTGAATGAATTTAGGGATGACTGCGGAATATTCGTCATCCAGCGACTGCTTGGGGCCGAACACATTAAAATACCGCAAGGCCACGGTTTCAAGGCCATAGCATTCACTAAAAACGCGGCAATAATATTCCCCCGCGATCTTGGTCAATGCGTAAGGAGAAATGGGAGCCGGCAGATGCTCCTCTTTTTGAGGAAAATATTTGGTGTTCCCGTACACGGAACTCGAAGATGCAAAAACGAAACGTTTGACCTTATATTTGGATGCCGCCTGTAAAAGGAAGAGGGTCCCGTTGATATTCACATCGTTATAACTTTGGGGATCTTTAAGCGATTTGGGAACGGACTTAAGTCCCGCCTGGTGAAGAATATAATCGACGCCTTCGCACGCGCGCTCGCAATCAGCGGCGTTGGAAATATCGCCGCGAACGACCTCCAGCTGATCCTTGGCCAATCCCTTGGCAAAATGCAAATTTTCCTCGTACCCGGATGAAAAATTATCCAGCACACGCACCGAATCCCCGCGCCTCGTCAATTCCTCGGCGATGTTCGACCCGATGAACCCGGCGCCGCCGGTAATAAGATATTTGCTCATATTTAAATAATCTCCTAACTTAAAGTCAGAAGTCCGAAGTCAGAGGTCAGAAGGATAAAACGTGTACCTTCAGACTTCAGACTTCGGACTTCTGACTCTTCATTATAAATATTTATAAATATACTGCGGAACAAAATATTCGATGCCGGTCAGGACTTGCCCGATCAAATTCGTATGGGCCTGCTCAAGGAGTTCCATGCCGCGCCTGACGATGCCTCTTTGGGTGCGCCCGGCCTGGACCACCATAACGATCCCTTCCACCTGAGTGCCGATGATGACCGGATCGGTGACCGGGATGACCGGCGGCGTATCGATGATGATAAATTCATATTGGGAACGCAGTTTGTTGATGAGCTCCTTCATTTTCCCCGACCCCAACAGTTCAGCCGGATTGGACGGAACAGCGCCGCAGGACAAAAAACTCAAATGATCAATATCGATATTGAAAATAATGTCATTAAGGTCGGCCTTATCCGTCAAATATTCGCTAAGCCCTTTATGGAATTCGACGCCGAGATATTTGACCATCTGTCCCTTGCGCATATCAGCGTCGATCAAAAGGATCTTCGGCTTGTGCAGCGCCTGGGCCAGGGTGACCGCCAAATTCAACGATGTGACCGTCTTGCCTTCCGAATGGATCGCACTTGTGACCGCGATCGTGCGCGGCGGTTTCCCTTTGTTCAGATTAAGAAGGTTCGTGGTCATGGTCTTGTATTGTTCAGAGACCACGGATTTGGGGTCAAAATACGTGATCAGCCGAGGATCCACTTTGGAATCCTTCATTTTACGCACGACGACCTGGGTCTGCTCTTTGATATGTGCGATCTTTTCAAAACGATCGATCCGTTCTCCTGCTGCCTTTTGTAAAGCCTTAGTAATTTTTCCCATGTCTTTTGTTATCCTTTCGTGGGCCAGTCAATTATGAATGCACGCCAAGCAAATTTATTTTTTCCAGAAGAACATCAACACGGCTGTTCAATTCCTGGTTCATCTCTTTATAGCTCTTGATCATTGTCTTGACCTGTTCCTGGCTCATCGACAATTTGCTGATCGTCTCATCCTGCTTCTCAATGGTCTTTAACAGGGCCTGCTTCTGCTGTCCAACCTCGCGATGCACGGCGTCGTTGAACTTTGCAAGACGGCCCTGAATTTCCTGCTTTTGATATTCGTTGGTCTTCTCAAGACGGACGATCGTGTCGTTAAGCAACGCGAGCTTCTGAGATTGCCCTTTGATCTGATTGGTGATAACCGCCATATCATTCTTGGCGACCGCCATACCGGAAGCTACTTTGAAATTGACCCATAACCCAGTGCCGATCAAACCAACAAGCACAACGCACAAAGCGGCATTGAACTGCATCAAACCCAATGATTGCGGATGATGACTGTGCTCTGCGCCCGGCGCGGCCTGCTTTGAAACAGCGGGCTCTTGCATAACGGGTTGAACGTTGTTTCCCTGGCGTTCTCGTGTCTTCTTAAGTGCTTCAATGATAGTGCTCATAGCATTCCCCCTCTTAGGCCTGTTCAGAACTTTTCACAGATGACGCAGACTCATGGATCTTCTTTTTCAAGCCCATCAGTTGCTGGACGGGTGATTCGTGGATCACCTCATCGATGATCCGCTCGTCGATCACCTGGACTTCCTCGACATAACCGGTCAAAAGCGCGTTATCGCACATCTGGTTGATCAAACGCGGAACGCCTTTGGAAAACTGGTACACCAGGTCCAAAGCCCCATCGGTAAAATATTCGCGGTCGGTGCCGCTGGCCACTTTCAAACGGTAACGGACGTATTCCATGGCTTCTTCCCGGCTTAACGGTGAAAGATGGAAATACACGGAAACGCGCTGCCGCAACTGTTCCAAACTATTGAGCGCCAATTTTTGTTTTAACTCCGGCTGTCCCAAAAGAATGATCTGGATTAATTTTTCCGTTTCCGTTTCCAAATTGGACAGCATACGGATCTCTTCCAGAACAGAAGGTTTTAAATTTTGGGCCTCGTCGATGATAAGAACGACATTGTTATTGCGTTCCATCTGGGTGATCAAATAATGGTTCAACTGAGAAAGAAGCTTGGATTTTGTCCCTGTAGTATATTCGACCTCGTATTCTTCAAGGATGGTCATCAAAAGATCACGGCTGTTCAAATGTGTGTTGGTAATAAGCGCTACTTGCGTATGACGGTTCAATTGATTCAAGAGCGTTCGGCAGACCGTTGTTTTACCGGAACCGATCTCGCCAGTTATGACCACAAACCCTTTACGCTGGTCGATGGCGTAAATAAGGCTGTCCAACGCCTCGGTGTGTTTATGGCTCGCGAAAAAGAACCGCGAATTCGGCGTCAGGTTAAACGGGCTTTCGGTAAAACCGTAAAATTTATTGTACATGCTACCCTCTGATAAACGCAGCGATCATAATGGTAAAGGCGATGGCCAGGACCCCTGAAGAACCCATCCAAAAAAGGAACCAGATCTGTTTCTGCCGGTGTTCCTCGATCTCTTCTGCGGTCGTGATCTTGGAAATGGCGCCCAGAACGGGAGCGCCGAAAAACGCCCTTGCTTCCTGAATATCCAAAAAGGATTTGTCAAAAAATTCCATGACGAAAACAACAACCGCACCAGCGGCCAACCCCAATAAAAAACCGATCAACGTGTTAAACAATTTGTTCGGCTGGACAGGATGCTGAGGAACGCGCGGAGGGTCAAGAACGATGTAACGCATCCCTTCCTTCGAGGATTGCAAACGCTGAGTGATCCTCGCCGTTTCCAACCGCTGCAATAAAGAATTATAAATGCCTTCATTAACACTAACGTCCCTGGCCATGACATTATCCATTTTGTCGATCAGCATCACTTTATAAAAATCATCCCCTGTTGCCGCCGACGCGGATTCAGGCGTGGGAGACGAACGGTTAACCGTATTCAAGGCCTTTTTGATCTCATCGAGCATACCTTTGGTCGACTCCACCGATAAACGCACGTCTTCAGAATACTCAAGATCTTCCTTTTTGAGCTCTTCCATTTTATAGGCGATCTGCTCGCGCAATTCCTTGACCTTCGGGTGGATTTCCGTTGAATCCACCAACAGCAGGTTCAACTGGTCTTTAAGTTTTGCGATCTCGGACGATTTGATCTTGCCGCGGTAGACCGTTAACTGTTCTTCTATGAACTTGATGGCGTCCGCGGTTTCCTTGTTCTGCGCGGTAACGTTGTCTTCAACAAATATCTGCATGATGTTCTGAACAAGCGCCTGGGCCAGTGCCGGGTCTGTGCTGACATAAGAAACTTGTATGATGTTGGCTCCCTTAAAACCAAACGCGATCTCATCCCTGAGCTGTACAACGATCCGTTCAAATTCATACGGCGTCTTGGCCCCGGCGTCCATCTTTAATCGCTTGACGACCTCGACCAAACTGTCCCAGCTGAGCATCCGTTCACGCACGGCCTTGGCACGCTGTTCCATTTGAGTGGAAACGGCCAGGTTGTTAAATAACGGGTTATCGGTCTTGCCTTCCTGGATCTGGATTTTGGTCGTGGACTTGTATTTCTTGGGCATGATGATCCCCGAACAAACACCCAGCACAAGGCCGACGAACATCGGTATGATGATCAGCCATTTACGACGGAAAAAGATCCGGAAATATTCCATGGGGTTGGTCTGCATTGCCTGTCCTTTCAACTCGCTAAGGTTAAAATCCTGTTGTCAATCTTCTACCGGTTGTGGCCGCCTGGCCGACAGGCTGCGTAACAGGCGTGATCACCCGCAACGCTTTAGCCCAGAAGGTTGCCGGCAAATACAGAGTGTCTCCCGGCTTCATCACAAAATCCTGGCGCAGATCTCCTTTATACAACAACGCGTTCACGTCCACGTTACGGCGTTCTACTTTTCCGCTGGCGGACGGCGTGAACATCGTGGCGCCTACGGTGTTAGCGCTTAAAAGCGGCAGCCCTGCCAATAAAAGCGCTTCGCGAATGGTGATGGTATCCCCGCGCATATAGATCTTGCCGGGGCTACTGACCTCACCAACAACAAGGACAACCTTGCTGTTATACTGACTGATCTTGATGGCTACCTGCGGGTTCATGATATAGGTCGTCAAATTTTTTGCGATCATCTCAGCGGCTTGTTCCTTGGTTAAACCGGACAAAAGAACATCGCCGACAAATTCATACTGGATCTTGCCTTCGCTATTAATAACATAGACGCCGCTCACTTCCGGGTGGCGCAAAACCGTGACCTCGATCTCGTCCGTAGGCCCCAAGGTATAGGTACTGGTATTATCAGCGTAAGCCTTGGCCGCCATGAACTGTTTGTATTCCTCGGGGTCCATCACATCCTCAATGGCATCTTGACCGCCGGTTTGAACAGGCTCAGACGGTTTGACAAACTCAACCCCAGCGTCCGGTTCTTTCGCTTCATTGGATTGAATACCAACAAAATTTTGCGCGTGGGCTAAACTGGAAAACACGATGGCTAAAACACTCCCAACAAGCATGCTTCCGATTATTTTTTTTCTGTTTCTCATATTCGATTTCTCCAATGTTATCGTTCGATATTTATTCGACCTCAAAAACAGCCTCATGAAAATTCCTGATCTGTTCAACGTCACGCTCATCGTAAACGCGCCACCCGCGCCAATCGCGCTTGGGCTTTCTAATCTTGCCCATCTTTTCCCAGCGCATAATGGTTTTGGCGCTGATACCGATGATCTCGGCAACTTCGGTCACGGTCATGCGCCTTTTGACTTCAACATCCGACATTTTTTCTTCCCCCTTCATCCTCAATTCTCTAATTACAGCTTCATTAGCGCCATGCGGCATTACGAGGGAAAGGAAGCAATTATTATGCCACTATTCATTTTCCCGCGCAATAAATTAAATTTCCGCTTAAATCATTGGCTTTCTGTGCTTTAGGTATGTTATGACATTGGCTAACCTTCAACACCATTGGTCGTGCTTGGGTCACTGTTGAATAGAATGAACAGTTTTGTCACGGACAAAGTATGACATACCTGGAAACGATAGTCAAACCTACGGATACAAAATGTCGAAAATAATCGTCAACTGTTGATATTTCTGTAAACACCTGATAATAATGTCTTTACATAATTTTGTATTAACAATAAAAGAATGGTATACTTCTTGCTATGGACATGCGGACATCCCAGTCACAAACGCAAAAACAGGTTCTCGCGCCGGTTATGCAGCAATCGATCTCTATTTTGATGCTGTCTGTAACGGAATTAAATTTTGCCATTGAACAGGAATTGCAATCGAACCCTCTGCTTGAAGCTGAAACGCTCCAGGAATTTCCAAAGATCACAAGCGCTTCGGAAACTTTTTCATCGCTCAACCATTTTAATGACATCCCGGCCACGGCCCATTTCCAGACAGGCGAAGAAGAACAGCCGGAGATCCCCATCGCCCAAATGGAAAGTTTGAACGATCATTTATTGACCCAGCTTCATATTGAGATATCCAACCCTTTGAAACAAAAGATCGGAGAATTGATCATCGGCAATTTAGACAGGGATGGTTATTTAACGACCCCCACAGATGAGATCGCTCTTATCGCAGGGACCGGCGACATTGCCCTCGTTGAAGAAGTTTTGCGGACCATCCAATCCTTTGACCCGCTGGGGATCGCCTCTCGCAATATTGAGGAATGCCTGCTCATCCAGCTCAGCGCAAGCGCCTCCTCCTGCCGCACGAACGCCGGCGTCATCATCAAAAACCACTTCAATGACTTGTGCCACAAACGTTTTGAATGCATCGCCAAAAAAACAAGAATGACAGTAGAGGACGTTAAGGCTGCCGCGCACTTGATCGCCACCCTTGAACCGAAACCAGCGCGCGATTACCAAAGCGGCGAGCAAACCATTTACGTGCAGCCCGACATTTTCGTATCCCGGAACGCCGAAGGGAATTTCCGCGTCGAGGTCAATAAAAAAGAAGTTCCAGTTATGCGCATCAATCCGCTTTATAAAAAACTTTTGAATGACAAATCGATCAGCGAAGAAGAACGCAAGTTCATCCAGGAAAAATTGACCAACGCGGTCAACTTCATCAAGAGCGTTCAGCAGCGCGGCGAAACGCTGTTGAACATCACCCGCTACATCGTTGACAATCAGAAGGAATTCTTCGAAGGCAACACCTCATCGCTTGCGCCTATGATGCTCAAGGATATCGCTCAAAGGATCGACCGCAACGAGTCCACCATTTCACGGGCCATTCACGGCAAATATATGCAGTCCCCTCAAGGGGTCTTCCCCCTCAAGTTCTTTTTCTCACAGGCGGTCAATGAGGCGAACAAAGACGTTTCCTCGCACAACGTCAAGGAGGAGATCAAAAAATTCATCGGCTCCGAGGACAAAAAACATCCTCTCTCCGACCAGGATATTCTCGATTATTTTGAAGGAAAAGGATTGAAAATGGCGAGGCGTACGATCAACAAATACCGGCAAGAACTTCAAATCCCACCTTCTCACATGCGCAAAGAATAAACACAAACCTGAATCCACGTTAAGTACGAAATTTGAATCACGAAATCCAAAACAAATTAGAAATCCGAATGTTTGAAACGGTTTCAAACATTCGGATTTGTTTCCCTGGCCCGTCTTACAGACGTTCCAGGACGGGCATATTTCGGTATTCGAATTTCGGATTTAATACGCTAGTGGGTTTATTACTTAACTACCGGGCGTAGTCATCCTGCAGGCGGATGATATCTTCTTCAGTGAGAACCTCTCCGCAGGCGACTTCGATCATCACAAGAGGCTTGGAACCGGTATTGCCGATGCGATGGACCGCGCCTAGAGGCACATCCACCACGACCCCGGCTTTGACAGGGATATTTTGATCGTTCACAACCGCTAATCCTTCCCCGGCCACGACGATCCATTTTTCTGAACGATGTTGATGTTTCTGAAGGCTCAACCGTCCGTCGGGGTTAATCTCAATGCGCTTAACCCACACGCCAGGCTCCTGATGAAATTTATGGTATTTGCCCCAAGGCCTGACAGCTATTTCTTCTTTTGGCATGTTTTATTCCCTTTCCGGATTTTATTCTTCTTCGCATTAGCAATAGACCGCGATGTGCTTCGCCCGTCCTGGGCCGTCTGAAAGACGGGCCAAGGAAGCAATATTCTGCTTCTCGAAGAATCATTGCTGCGAAGCTCAAGCATCGATCCGTTTCGAGAGCGAAGCAGAATAAATTTTGCTGCATATATACCATGTTTGCCAAAGAGATGCAAGGTGCCACAAAAAATTTGTCATTTACGAATTAAAAGTGGACACTTTTTGATGAATTTTTCATTTAAAAGTGGACACCCTAAATAAGCCATACTTGGAAGAAACGAAAGGATTCCAAGATGGCTGGCCAAATTCATAAAAAATT